>Ga0208863_1000064_pt1 | contig 137445 bp, 132 predicted proteins | sample RifOxyD3_FD_184040 | JGI IMG/M metagenome (GOLD analysis project Ga0208863, IMG submission 184040) | Soil microbial communities from Rifle, Colorado - Rifle Oxygen_injection D3 (SPAdes) | ecosystem: Environmental > Terrestrial > Deep subsurface > Rock core/Sediment | place: Rifle, Colorado...
TTGCTGATCCAGGTATGCAGGGTATTTTTGTTGAGCCCTAATTCCTCTGCTGTCTTGGAGATCGGCTGATCACTTTCAACGGCCAACTTGACCGCCGAGGCCTTGAACTCCGCTGTATACTGGTTCGACTTCATCTCGTTACTCATCGGATCACATTCCCTCTTTCTTTACTCTCATGATTATTTGAGATCATGTGTCCGGGATAGTCTAGCCAGATCAGCAATACGGCCATGCGCTTCACATTCCAAGCCAGGCAGACCAGCGTCCATTCGCCACCGATGCTGTCTAGTTCGCGCAGGGAGAATTGCCGGAATCCCATGACCTGTTTGATGATTCCAAAGTGGCGCGTCCAACTTGGGTCTTGAGCTTGTGCGCCATGGCCTGCATTGGCGTGGCGTCCTCCGGCAACGGGGGCGGCTTGCTGTGCCGTTCCCGCCATCCCGGATGGTGCTTCTTCCCGCGCCACGGCCAGCAGGGGATCGATCTTGCCATTCTCGCAGGCGTGGATGTTCTTCTCGCTTGCATAGCCTGTATCGGTGATCAATTGCTTCACTTCATTCCGGGTCGCGGACTGGGCTTGCGGGGTCTCCAACAGGGGAGCCAACTGTTCCTTGTCGTTGGGCGCCTGGGTGACGTGCGTGGCCACCACCAGCATCGTGGGGCGTCCACCCCGCCTGGGCGTTGTAGGCCTGTTCGAAGCCACCCCTGGCAACGGGCATGATCCGGGACGATTCACGACGAATCGGGCCAAGTGGTCTTCGTTCAGCCCATCCTCCATCGAGGGTGCAGCAGGTAGCTTGACTTTCGGTCGGTGGGGATGAAGCGGGATATGGCGGTAGCCTGGATGTGCGTATGTGGGAATAATACATCAATAATCAATGTGTTACACACTTATCCGGGCCATCCGGACGAAATTTGATGTTCGCGCCAGCAGGATAAGTCTGACAGGCTGCTCTGCTAGAGCTTGCGGTTGGCGAACAACACCAGCGCCGTCAGCAGGCCGCCCATGCCCGCCATAAAGAGCGTGGCTATCGCAATATTTTGCAGGTCACCCAAGCCTTGCACCCAGAATCTCCCAATGATGTAGCCGATATTTGCGCCACTTTCTTTAAGGGGGAACGCAGGTGCGTAGATATGGCAAAATATTTCCGCAATGCAATTATTTCAATCTTTAATATTTATTTCTTTAATATTCTACTAGAATCGAAGCATACCGATTTAGGCGAAACAACAGCATGACCTGTGCGTCTCAGCTCTATTACAAACAAAACCGCCTGAAACAACTGCGAGCCTTTTGCCGCGCGGCGCAATCCGGCAGCATTAGTGAGGCAGCTGAATCTCTCTGCTTGAGTCAGCCAACCATCACGTTGCAGATTCAGGCGTTGGAACGCGAGATGAGCATCGTGCTGTTCGAACGGCGCGGACCGAAGATCAAGCTGACACCGGAGGGACAGGTTCTTTTCCAGCTCGCCCAACCCTTGGTTGAGGGGATAGACAATCTAGACGTCACTTTCGCTGCTCACACCGGTACGCTGGAAAGCGGCACCCTGAACATCGCTGCAGGGGAATCCACCATCCTTTACATCCTGCCGGAACCGATGCAACAGTTCGCACAGCAGTATCCCGGCATTCAACTCAAACTGCACAATGTGACCGGGCGTGATGGCATGGCCATGCTCCGGGCCGACGAGGCTGATTTTGCCGTTGGCTCCATGATCGATATACCTGATGACATTGTCTATCGGCCAAGCATGGAGTACCACCCTACGTTAATCGCCCCACTGGACCACCCGCTAGGGAATTTGGATTCTGTCACCCTGGAAGATATCGCGCCTTACGGTTTGATTTTGCCGCCCAGCCACCTGGCCACCTGGCGAATTGTCGAAATGGGCTTCGCCAAACGGAATCTCAGACTCAAGGTCGCGCTGGAAGCTGGCGGCTGGGAGATCATCAAGAAATACGTCGAACTAGGCATGGGCATTTCCATTGTCACCGATGTTTGCCTGACAGGCGCTGAGCGAATAATACGCCGCCCACTTAACGACTTTTTTCCATCGCGCAGCTATGGCGTAGTAATACGTAAGGGGAAGTATCTTTCGCCACAGGCCAAGCGTTTCATCGACATGATGGACCCCGAGTTTCTCAAAAACCAGGATTAACAGGGAGCCTGGCCCGTCAAAAATCAGGTGGCCGGAGGAACACATGCCCCAGGCACTCGGCAGACTAAAGCTCTTCCGATGCAAAGGACGGGGGTGAGATGAGAAACTTCGGCGGCAAACGAGAACCCAAAACTTCAGGTGATGGCAGCGGACAGGGCGACTTACCGCAGGTGGAAAGCTCCAACCCCTTACGGTAACACTCCCTTGCCTTATCAAATTCTTCAAGTTGATCCAGCAATCCCCCCAGTTCACGGTAGGCCTCTGGAACTTCACCCTCACCGATACTGGCTTCGAGATAGCTTCTCGCCTTACCCCACAGCCGAGCTCGTAATGCCAGGCGGCCAAGGGCTAGGAGCAGTTGCGGGTCCTTTTGCCGTTGCGACAGCCACTTCTCAGCGTTGGTCAGCAATCTGGTCGGCTCGTCCACTTCCAGCAATCCATAGAGTGCGATCAGCTCCTCGCTCCACTGGTGGTTAAGCCTGTCCCGTATCAACCCTTCCACCTCGCGAGCCCTGCCACGGTTAACTTGGAGCTGAGCGTATTCGCGAACCAAGATCGAATTCGCGCGCAATGACTTTGGCAACGAATCCCAGGTGGCTGCAAGACTCTTCTCGTCTGGATCGGCTGCGGCTTGACCCAGGAGGTGTACCTGCACATTTAACTCGACTTCATCCAACTCTTTGGTGGAGAACACCTTGAGCTTGCGGAGCTCGGGCATCAATTCGGACAGCTTTGACCAGTCGTTCAACCGCTCATACAGGGATTTGAGCAGCTTGAGGACGTAACGATGCTTCGGAGAGATGGAACGCAAGTGCATCAACGTCGCCAAGGCCTGTTCCATCTGATGGTGTGCCAATTGCAGCTCAGCCTGGGTCAGACCCACGGCCACATCGGCGGACGGCATGCTCTCATGGGCCAAAAGAAGGTGGTTGTCGCGACGCTCGTGTGCCCCCTGGGATTGGGCGGCTCGCGCTGCCGCCAGATAATTCAACAGAGGGGTATCTGAGTTCTCGGCATGCCTCAACAGACTCTTTTCAGCCTCATGCCAGCGACCTTCAGCCAGTTGGACCAGTCCCCGCGTCAGATAACCCCTGGCCCGGCGCGAAAGGCGATGCCGGTTCCAGGTACGCACGTTATGCGGCATGGTCCATAGGCCTTTGATACCCCGAACCGTCAGATAAAACAGGAAGAACAGCAGCATGTTGAACAAAACAAAAAAGGCCAGGCTCGCCTCCAGGGTCCAGGTGCCGTACCCAATCAGCACATAGCCGTTGTCCTTATTGACCAGCAGCGTAAGAGCGACGCTTGCCATCATCACCGCCAGCATACCGAACAGCCATCTCATGGCTTGCCCTCCGGAGCCCGTTCGGGAGTAGGGACTGCTACCGCGCCTTCGCTTACCGCTCGCGGCAGGTCCTTAACCACGCTAGAAGGCGTCGTCTCCGCCTTGACCCCCTCCGAAAGAGTGGCTGGAGGTGCCTGGGCGCTAGAGCCGTTTCCCTTCGCCTCCAGGGAGGTCGCTGCGTCGGACTCCTCCGTCTTCTTTGTGATGAGCGCGAGCGATGCGGAAATATCCGGCAACTCTTTACGAACCTGGGTGCCCGCCAGCTCGTTCAAGCTATCGCGCATACCGGTTACGCCAGCGTCCTCCAGATCGTAGTAGGCCTCCAGCCACTCCCTGGCCGTCTTCAAGGCGGTGTCGAAAAGCTGCTGGTCGCCCCGCAGGAGGGCCAAGCGGGCAGACTCCAATTGCAGCCGCATGTTGTGGCCAAGGAAAAATTCCCGCTCCGGCGCCAGCATGGCCGCCACGGGCCGATCATGGTGTCTCACCACCAGCAGCGATTTGAAACCCTGGATACCATCCTGGAGCAGTCGGTCGAACGATAACTCCGGCTGAGCATCTTGCTCCGCAATTTTTTTGGGATGACTCAGCAGGGCGCCGCTGAGCTTCATTTTCTCAACCTGCCGGGAAAGGGCAAACAACCGTGCGGAGATTCCCTCCCGGTCGAGGGGCTGGATCGCCTGGAGCGCGGCTATGTCTACCGCCAATTGATTCCTCACCGGCGTCCAGAGGGGGTCGCCACTGTCACGTAGCCGCTCGTCGGCCGACTTCAGCGCGCTTAGCGCGGTCGCCACGTCGCCTTCCAGTTGGACCTGGTAATTGGCAACCCGGATCAAATACTCCGCCTCGGCCGCCATCCACCGGCTGCTGCTGCGACCCATCCGCCGCTGCACTGAATTGACGGACTCCAGCATCTCTTTGCGACCCAATTCGTAATGATCACGCTCGGTGCGGAATAACTGGGCATACTCGTCGAACGTCACCTGCTGGTGGCCGATTTTTTCGGCCTGGGCAACGAGCTGGTTACTCAAGGTGTGCAATTCGGTGGACATACGATCCTGGCCGCTTGTGGACTCACCCACCCGGCGGGCCAGATCCCGCAATTCCTGCTGCACTGAATTCAAGTAGAAATAGGCTGCCGCCGATCCCGCCAACAAGGCGATCAACGCGATTACCGCCAGCACCAGCGCCCAGGAAAACCCTCGCCCCTTGCCTTTGGTCCCTTGATCACCCGCAACAGCCGCCTCCGTGGAATCTGTTGTCCCGGCAGAGGGCATGTCCAGTTGCTGCTTTTCCACGTCATTACTCATTAAAAATCCTCGGATTCATGGGCCGGAGTTATCTAAAGATTAACACCTTCCGCCCACTGGAGCATGGCGGAAACCAAGGCCCCCTCATCGGCACCCTGGGCAATAATTACCTGCTCGCAGCCTTTTTCGCACGCATGCGCCATGCCCCGTTCGCTGACGACGACGACCGGTGTCCTGCACAACAACGGGGCTCCCCGGTCGCCAAGCAGGGTAAACAGGTTATCGAGTATTTCATTGCTAGTTGCCAGCGCGATATGGACCTGCTCCGCCCAGTCCGTAATCAGAGACATCGCATCCACCTCGGGGACCAGCCGCCGGTAGACCTCGGCGTAATCGACTGCAGCCCCCCGCAGACGCAATTCATCGCCGAGAAGTCCCCTGCCGCCCTCGCCGCGCCAGATCAAAATCCTCTTTCCGGCTACGGACTGCAACGCGGTATGGGCCAACAGCCCTTCGCTGTCCCATCGGCCATCGGGAAGGATACGCACCGGGAGCCCCCGTTGTTCCAACGCCCCGGCTGTTGCCCGGCCCACGGCCGCAATCTCTATCCGAGGCCCAGGATCTCGAAGCATTGGGAGGCCATGGATGACCGCGTTTTTGCTGACGAAAATCAGGAGGTCGTAATCCTGCCCGCGCCAAGGCCCTCTGCCCGAGACGGGCGCTATCGCCACGGCCGGGAAGCGGATCGGGCGCCAGCCAAGCCCCTCAATCCGCCGGCATAAGCTATCCGCCTGATCGACGGGGCGGGTAACCAGGACGCCATATTGCCTTCCTGTCATAGCCATTTCGGGTCAATCTTGATAGAGCGCCCGCAAAATACGGCCTGCTCCACGAGAGAGCAGATCCTCCGCCACCGCCAGGCCGAGCAACTCTGCATTTGCCGGCCGTTCCCGGCGCTCCGCCCTGATGACCTCGCTGCCGTCGACCTCGCCCACCAGCCCCCTCATGCGCAATCCATCCCCATCCATTTGCGCATAGCCGGCGATGGGGACCTGACAGCCCCCCATCAGTCGGCGGTTCATGGCCCTTTCAGACGTGACGCAAATGGCCGTTTCCGCATGATTCAATGGAGCGATCAGCCGATTTACACGCTCGTCGCCGTAGCGGCACTCGATGCCGATGGCACCCTGGCCGATGGCCGGCAAGCTCTGTTCCGGGGTCATATAGGAGCGGATGCGCTTGTCGAACCCAAGCCGTTTCAGACCGGCTGAAGCGAGGATGATGGCGTCATACTGCCCTGCGTCCAATTTCGCCAGGCGTGAATTCACGTTCCCGCGCAAGCTCAGGATCTCCAAATCGGGCCGGTAGGCCGTGAGTTGTAACTGGCGTCTGAGGCTGGCCGTGCCGACACGCGCCCCTAGTGGCAATTGGTTTACATCCTTGTAGCGGTTGGAGACGAAGGCATCGCGAGGGTCTTCCCGTTCCATTATCACGGCCAGATGCAACCCCTCGGGCAGAGTGACGGGGACATCCTTCATGGAATGCACGGCAAGATCGGCCTGTCCTTCCAGCATGCCTTGCTCCAGCTCCTTGACGAAAAGCCCCTTCCCTCCGATCTTGGCGAGGGGGGTATCCAGTATCCTGTCTCCCTGGGTACTCATGCCGACCAATTCGACAACCAGCCCGGGGTGAAAGGATTTCAGCCGTCCCGCGACATGCTCGGCCTGCCACAGAGCCAAGGGTGATTTGCGGGTGGCGATTCGTATGAGGTTGTCTGACATGGAGATATCCTGGCCCAAATGTGCATGCATCCTACTGCTTTGCCGATCGGGGATTCAACCCAGGGTTCCCTTCATCCACTGCCGGACGGCGGGCAAATGACGCCGGCTTACCTCCAGGCATTCGTCAAGGCCGCGCAGTTCCACGCAGGGATTGGCCTCGCCCTCCCTTTTGAGTCCGGCCAGATAGTCCAGATTGATCAGTGCGTTACGGTGGATGCGCATGAACCGGCCGGAGAAACGCTGTTCAAGCGAGCGCAGGCTCTCTTCCAGCAAGGCCTCACCCTCCCGGTAATGCACCACTACATACTTACTCTCGGCCCTGAGAAAGAGGATTTGATCCAACTCGATACGGTGCAGCTCTCCACGAAATCGCACGCAGACAGATTGTCCCGCCAACTCCCTTTCACGGCGTTCCTCAATCGCCTGCAACTGCACCCGGCTAAGGCCCTTGGCCTTGGCGAGTGCCTGTTGCAGGCGCTCCAGCCGGACCGGCTTTAATAGATAGTCGACGGCATGGTAGTCGAAGGCATCCAAGGCGCACTCCGAATATGCCGTGGTGATGATCACTGCGGGAGGCCGATCCAGATCCAACAGGGCTCGCGCCGCCGCCATGCCGTCCATGCCGGGCATGCGGATATCCAGCAAAACGAGATCGACCTCGCCTTTGCGGCAGCACTCAACCGCCTCCCTCCCGTCCGATGCTTCGCCTAAAACAGAGTCACCCATGCCGAGATCGGCCAGCAGGGAGCGCAGGCGTGCCCGCGCCAGGGGTTCATCGTCCGCGATCAGTATCTTCATCGGCAATCAGGGGGAATTCCAATTGGGTTTGATACCGGTCCACGTCCTTGGTTACTGTCAAACGGGCGCGTTCTCCGAACACCCCACGCAGCCGTTGACGCACATTCTCCAGCGCCATGCCCTGCCCCCTCCTGTCTTGTCCCGCATCCGAGGATGGGATGGGATTGCTTAACCGGATAAATATCCGGTCGCCTTGCCGCTCTCCGGCTACCGAAATCTTCCCCCCTTGGGGCAGCTTCTCAATGCCGTGATAGACCGCGTTCTCCAGCAGGGGCTGGAGGGTCAATCTCGGCAGGGCTGCTTCCTCTGGCAGCCCTTCCAGGGACCATTCCACGCCGAGCCTGCCCCCCAGCCGCAACCCCTCGATGCCGAGGTAGCGTCTGGCCAGACTCAGCTCTTCACCCAGGGTGCTGAGCCTGTCCGCTTCCGAGAGGCTGGCACGAAACAGATCCGCCAGATCCTCGACCAGCGACTCGGCCAATTGGGGGTCGATGCGCGTCAGGGTGGCAATAGTATTCATGCTGTTGAATAGAAAATGTGGCCGTATGCGCGATTGCAACGCCTGGAACCGAGCACGCGCCTCCGCCGCAGCCTGCCTGCCGTGCAGGAACTGCACATAGAGATAACGCAACAGTAGGCCGGTAAAGATCATTGCCACAGCGAGATTTCTTCCCAGAAACCGGAGATAGTCCTCGGATGGCATCATCAGACGGTGGCTGATGTCGCTCAACGCCAGACTCACCATGGCCACAGCTACCAGGGTAGCAAAGCTTTGCCCTTGGGGTCCGAAGCGACCGACGAGCCATGGCCGGGTCGCGCAAAGCACTGCCGCAGCCCCCAGCGCCAGCCATTGGGCATAAAGGGAACGCAAACCAAGCCGCAACCAGAAGTCGCCGCTTCCCGCATCGGCGACAAGGCCCATGGCCAGCACCACCAGCTCCGTGGCCAAGACCAGGAAAAACAAGATTCGAACGGAACAGAGGTCCGGTATCAGTGGCTGTTCGCCTCGGATCGCTTTTCTTTCCATACCTGTGGGTATAATCGAAATTATGTTTTGAGTATTGCAGAGCCCCAAGGAATTGAACAGGTAACCATGAATTTATGAACGACACCGACAAACTCTGGGCAGGACGCTTCAATGAGCCCACCGATGCCTTCGTCGAGGCCTTCACCGCCTCGGTAGCGTTCGACAAGCGCCTCTACCGCTATGACATTCAGGGCTCCATCGCCCACGCCACCATGCTGGCACGGCAAGGCATTCTCAGCGAGGAGGAGCGCAGAGCGATCTGCGATGGCCTGACAGCCATTGGAGAACGCATCGACAGTGGCGAGTTCCGCTGGTCGATCGCCCGCGAGGATGTCCACATGAACATCGAGGCGGCCCTGACCGAGACCATCGGCGATGCCGGCAAGAAGCTGCACACCGGCCGCTCCCGCAACGATCAGGTGGCCACAGACGTGCGTCTCTGGCTACGGGACGAGATCAAGCAGATCAACCGTGGCATAGGCCGCCTGCAAAAGGCCTTGCTGGATATGGCCGAGCGCGAGGCGGATACGATCATGCCCGGCTTTACCCACTTGCAGACCGCCCAGCCGATCAGCCTCGGCCACCATCTGATGGCCTGGTTCGAGATGCTGGAGCGGGACCGGGATCGGTTCAGTGACTGCCTCAAGCGCACCAACATCATGCCGCTGGGGGCCGCCGCCCTGGCCGGAACCAGTTACCCCATCGACCGCCACTACACGGCCGAACTGCTCGGCTTCGAGCGACCCGCCGCCAACTCCCTCGATGCCGTTTCGGACCGCGACTTCGCCATCGAATTCGCCGCCGCCGCCAGCATCCTGATGATGCACCTGTCGCGCATGTCGGAGGAGCTGATCCTCTGGTCCTCCGCCCAGTTCGGCTTCATCGAGCTCTCCGATGCCTTCTGCACCGGCTCTTCCATCATGCCGCAGAAAAAGAACCCCGATGTGCCGGAGCTGGTGCGCGGCAAGACCGGACGGATCTACGGCCATCTCATGGGGCTGCTCACCCTGATGAAATCGCAACCGCTGGCCTACAACAAGGACAATCAGGAAGACAAGGAGCCGCTGTTCGATACCGCCGATAACCTCCGGGGCTGCCTCAAGGTCTTCGCCGACATGATCCCCGCGATCCGCCCCAATCGTGACGCCATGCGCGCAGCCACCCTCAAGGGTTACGCCACGGCCACTGACTTGGCCGACTACCTGGCCCGCCGCGGGCTACCGTTTCGTGATGCCCACGAGGCGGTGGGCAAGGCCGTTGCCCTTTGCGTTGAAAAGGGTTGCGACCTAGCGCAACTCTCCCTTGAAGAACTGCGCGGCTTTTCCGACCGGGTCGGGGATGATGTCTACGAGGTCCTGACCCTGGAGGGCTCCCTGGCCGCCCGCGACCACATCGGCGGCACCGCACCGGCCCAGGTCCGCAAGGCCATCGAGCAGGCACGCTGGCGCATCGACCAGAATTGATCCCGATGGAGAACCGCGTGCATCAAGACAACATCGAGCCGCTTAAACAACGCCTGTTGCAGTTCGCCCGCGAGCGCGATTGGGAACAGTTCCACTCGCCCAAGAACCTGGCCATGGCCCTGATTGCCGAGTGCGCCGAGCTGGTGGAGCATTTCCAATGGCTGAGCGAGGAGCAGAGCTATCTGACCGGCAGACCCGGCAAGCGGGAAGAAGTGGCCATGGAGATGGCCGACATCTTTATCTTCCTGATCCGCTGCTCGCAACGGCTCGATATCGATCTCATCGATGCCGCCTGGCGCAAGATTGCGATCAACGAGCAACGCTACCCCGCCGAGCGGGTGCGTGGAGATGCACGCCGGGCCAGCGAATACAAGTGACGGGTTTTTCATCCAGGATCGGCATCAGAGTATACTCACCGGACATTTCGACCCCGAGGCATCGCCATGAAGATTCGCCCCCTCCTTCTGCTCTGGATTCTGATCGCCGCCACGGCCTGCGGCTCCTTATTGAGCGCCTGCGGGCAGAAGGGAGACCTTTTCCAGCCCGACGACCCTCGTGCCTCCCGGTACAAAAAATAATCCATGGACCATTTTAATTATCAGGGAGACGAGCTCTTCGTGGAGGATGTCCCTCTGCGAGAGATTGCCGCCCATTTCGGCACTCCTTGTTACGTCTACTCCAGGGCCACCCTCGAACGCCACTGGCACGCCTTCAACAGGGCCTTCGGCGATCACCCGCACCTAATCTGTTACGCGGTCAAGGCCAACTCCAATATCGCTGTGCTCAATGTCCTGGCACGGCTCGGCTCGGGATTCGACATCGTTTCGGCCGGCGAGTTGGAGCGCGTCCTCGTGGCGGGCGGCGATCCGGCGAAGATCGTCTTTTCCGGCGTCGGCAAGCGGTCGGATGAGTTGCGCCGCGCCCTGGAAGTGGGAATCCGTTGCTTCAACGTCGAATCCGAGGCGGAGCTGGAACGGCTCAACCAGGTCGCCGCCGAACTGGGTCAGAAGGCACCCGTCTCCCTGCGGGTGAATCCCGACGTGGATGCCCAGACCCACGCCTATATCTCCACCGGACTGAAGGAGAACAAGTTCGGCATCGATATCCACCGATCTCTAAGCGTTTATCGCCATGCCCTCGAACTCCCCTACATCGAGATCCGGGGCGTCGATTGCCACATTGGTTCCCAACTTACCGGCCTCGCCCCTTTCACCGATGCACTTGAACGGGTTTTGAATCTGGTCGAGCAGTTGCAGCGGGAAGGCATCGCCATCCAGCACCTGGACCTGGGCGGCGGCCTAGGCGTCCGCTACATCGACGAGGCACCGCCCGAGCCCTCCGATTACGCCTCCCGGCTGATCGACCGGCTGATGCACCTGCCCTATGAGATCCTGGTCGAGCCTGGCCGCGCCATCGCCGGCAATGCCGGTATCCTCTTGACCCGCGTCGAATATCTGAAGTCGTCTGAACACAAGCACTTCGCCATCGTCGATGCGGCCATGAACGACCTCTTGCGCCCCGCGCTCTATCAGGCGACCCAGGGCATAGTCCCCGTCCTCCGGCACAGCCAGGGCATCGAGGCCGTCTACGACGTGGTCGGCCCGGTCTGCGAAACTGGAGACTTTCTCGGCAAAGGGCGCCGGCTCAATCTCCGGCAAGCCGATCTCCTTGCCGTCCGCACCAGTGGCGCCTACGGTTTTGTCATGAGTTCCAATTACAACTCGCGTCCCCGCGTCGCCGAGGTGATGGTGGACGGCGACCAATACCATTTGGTCCGCCGCCGGGAGACGATCCAGGAACTGTTCGCCTTGGAAGCGCCCTTGCCATGAGGCTTTCCTTCACCAAAATGCAGGGACTGGGCAACGACTTCGTGGTCCTGGACGCCACCCACCAAACCATCGCCTTGACAGGCGAGCAGATCCAATTCCTGGCGGATCGGCGATTCGGCATCGGTTGCGATCAGTTGCTGTTGGTGGAAACCACGCGCGACCCCGCCACCGATTTTCACTACCGCATCTTCAACGCCGATGGCGGCGAGGTCGAGCAGTGCGGCAATGGCGCCCGCTGCTTCGCCCGTTTCGTGCGCGACCAGGGTCTGACTGAGAAAGAGGTCATTGATGTCGGCACCGCGTCGGGCAATATCCGGCTCTTTGTGGAGCCGGACGGCCAAGTGAGGGTCAATATGGGCGCACCGGTCTTCTCTCCGGAACGGCTTCCCTTCCGTGCTGACGCCGAGGCCGATGCCTACCCGTTGGAGATCGGCGGGGAGGTCTATGCCATCGGTGCCGTCTCCATGGGCAACCCCCATGCCGTCTTGCGGGTGGATGACTGCGCCACGGCCCAGGTCGAGACCCTGGGTCCCTTGATCGAGTCCCATGCCCGCTTCCCGAAAAGGGTCAATGCCGGCTTCATGGCCCTGCGCTCTCGCGACCACATCGACCTACGGGTGTTCGAGCGTGGCTCCGGGGAAACCCTCGCCTGCGGCACCGGGGCCTGTGCCGCCATGGTGATCGGCCGGCGCTGGGGCCTGCTGGAAGAGCGGGTCCGGGTCTCCCTGCCGGGTGGAGATCTCATTATCGCTTGGGCCGGTCCCGGTGAGCCCGTTTGGATGACCGGGCCGGCGGAACGGGTCTTTGAGGGAATCATCGAGCTATGAGCAATAAATCACTTAAGCACAATATGGACATGAGCAAAATTGTTGATGATTACCTCACTGACAACCCGGACTTTTTTCTCCATCACGAAGAACTTTTAAGCAAGCTTCGTATCCCTCACCCCAGCGGCCAGGCTGTTTCTTTGCTCGAACGCCAGGTCCAGGTCTTGCGAGAGCAACTGGACGGATGCAATGAGCGTCAACGGCAGCTTATCGAGATTGCCCGCGAGAACGAGAATCTCGCTGATCGCATACACCATTTGACCCTTTCCCTAATAGGTTGCCATTGCTTCGAAGAGGTGGTCTCCGCCCTCAACGACGAACTCTTTACCCATTTTCAGGCGGATGCCGTCGAACTTCGCCTCTTCTCGTGCGGCGAGCTGGACCAGCCGGCTTCAACGCCCGCCGATAACCCGGCTGTAATCGCCAAGCTGAAGGCTTTTCTCGACAATGGATGGCCGTTTTGCGGCAATCTCGACCCCAATCAACTCAGCTTCATTTTCGGCCACAGCGCCGAAAGTATCCGTTCTACTGCCTTGGTTCCCCTGCGATGCAATGACGCCTATGGTGTTTTGGCCATCGGCAGCCGCTCCGAGGAGCGATTCACTGCCGGCAAGGGAACCCTTTTCCTGAACCGCCTGTCGGAACTGGTCAGCCGGTTTCTGCAAAAGGTCTCCCTGCCCGGTGTTTGACGAGCTGCAAGGCTTTCTCAAATACCTTAGAGACGAACGATGCCTTTCACTGCGCACCCTGGCAGCCTACGAACATGACCTTCACGGCGTTAAGGCGTGGGCTCTGGGGCAGGGACTGCTGGGTTGGGCCGAGCTGACCTCGCACCACATCCGCGTCTACACAGCCGAACGCCACCGGAAGGGGCTGTCAGGGCCCTCCCTGCGGAGAGCGCTTTCTTCCCTACGCGCACTGTTCCGTTACCTTCTGCGGGAAGGGGGCGTCGGCCACAATCCTGCCGATCTCATTCGCCCCCCCAAATCGGAGCACCGGCTCCCCCCCCATTTGGACGCAGAAACGCTCGGTCAACTGCTGGACGGCATCCCGGCGGATACGCCCCTTGGCCTGAGGGACCGGGCCATTATGGAACTGCTCTATTCTTCTGGCCTGCGGCTGGCCGAACTGGTCTCCCTAAATGTCATCGACATCCCCTCTTCCGATGACCTTTTGCGCGTGACCGGCAAGGGAGAGAAGGTGCGCCTGGTTCCTATCGGCGGTCTGGCCCGCCAAGCCATCAACTGCTGGCTTGCGGTCCGTCAAGGCCTGGCGAAGCCCGGTGAGATGGCCCTTTTTGTCAGCCGGCGCGGCAACCGCATATCCCACCGCGCGGTACAACAGCGCGTCGATCAACAGGCCCGCCACGGCGGGGCCCCTAGCCACGTTCATCCCCACATGCTGCGCCACTCCTTCGCCGGCCACCTCCTGGAAGGCTCGGGTGACCTGCGCGCCGTGCAGGAATTGCTGGGCCATGCGGACATCGGCACCACCCAGATCTACACCCATCTCGATTTTCGTCACTTAGCAGAGGTCTACGACCAGGCCCACCCGCGGGCCAGGAAGAAGAAAGACCCCGGACAATAGTCCGTTTCTTGGATAGAATCACCCGTTTCCCACGTCAGAGAGCAAGGCATGGAGACTTTTCACGGCACCACCATTCTATCCATCCGGCGCAACGGCAAGGTTGCAGTCGGCGGCGATGGCCAGGTCTCCCTCGGCAACACGATAATGAAAGGCAATGCCCGCAAGGTGCGCCGCCTCTACAGGGAACAGGTACTGGCTGGATTTGCCGGCGCCACTGCCGACGCCTTCACCCTTTTCGAACGGTTTGAGGGAAAGCTGGAGAAACACCAGGGTAACCTGACCCGCGCCGCCGTCGAGCTAGCCAAGGACTGGCGCACCGACCGCATGCTTCGACGCCTGGAGGCCATGCTTTGCGTGGCCGACGCCAAGGCGTCCCTTATCATTTCCGGCACCGGTGACGTGCTCGAACCCGAGAACGGCCTGATGGCTATCGGCTCCGGGGGAGCCTTCGCCCAGGCCGCTGCCCGCGCACTGATGGAAAACACCGATTTGAGCGCTGTACAGATTGTCGAGAAGGGGCTCGCCATCGCCGCCGACATCTGCATCTACACCAACCACAATCGCACCATTGAAGAGCTGGATTCCGAAGTCTGATGTCCGATATCACCCCACAAGAAATTGTCCTTGAGCTGGACAAGCACATCGTCGGCCAGCAGCAGGCCAAACGCTCCGTGGCCATCGCCCTGCGCAACCGCCGCCGCCGCATGCTGATCGATGAGCCCCTGCGGAGCGAGATCACGCCGAAGAATATCCTCATGATCGGCCCCACCGGCGTCGGCAAGACAGAGATTGCCCGGCGCCTCGCTAGGCTGTCCAACGCGCCGTTCATCAAGGTCGAGGCGACCAAGTTCACCGAGGTCGGCTATGTGGGCAAGGAGGTCGATTCCATCATCCGCGACCTCGCCGACGTGGCCGTGAAGATGCTGCGCGAGCAGGAGCTGGACAAGGTCAAGCATGTGGCGGAGGAGATGGCGGAGGAACGGGTACTCGACGCCCTGTTGCCTTCTCCCTCCCCCCGTAGTTTCGAGGAAGAAAGCCGATCCGGCGCCGCGCCAGGAACCGCCACACGGGAAAAATTTCGCGCAAAGCTGCGTAACGGCGAACTGGACGACAAGGAGATCGAGGTCGAAGTCAGTTCGCCCCAACTCGGAGTCGAGATCATGGCCCCGCCCGGCATGGAGGAGATGACCAGCCAACTGCAAAGCCTGTTCCAAAATCTGGGCAGCGGCCGCACCCGCCGCCGCAAGCTGCGTGTCCGCGACGCCCTCGGCCTGATCGCGGATGAGGAGGCGGCCAAGCGCATCAACGAAGAGGACCTGAAGTATCGCGCCTTGGAAAACGTCGAGCAGAACGGCATCGTCTTCATTGATGAACTGGACAAGGTTGCCAGCCGCTCCAACCAGGGCGGACCCGATGTCTCGCGGGAGGGGGTGCAACGCGATCTGCTGCCGCTGGTCGAAGGCTGCACCGTCTCCACCAAACATGGGATGGTCAGGACCGACCACATCCTCTTCATCGCCTCCGGTGCCTTCCATCTCTCCAGACCCTCGGACCTGATCCCCGAACTCCAGGGCCGCCTCCCGATCCGGGTGGAACTGAGCGCCCTCACCACTGAGGACTTTACGCGCATCCTCACGGAGCCCGACGCCTCCTTAACCGACCAGTACCGGGCCCTGATGGGGACCGAGGGGGTCGATCTCAGGTTTACCGATGACGGAATCCGCCGCATCGCAGAAATTGCCTGGCAGGTCAACGAGCGAACCGAGAATATCGGTGCCCGGCGCCTGCATACCGTCCTTGAGCGGCTGTTGGAGGAGGTCTCCTTCTCTGCTTCGCAATTGCAGGGAGAGACCATCACCATCGACGCGCCCTATGTCGAAAGCCACCTGGGAGAGTTGGCCCAGGACGAGGATTTGAGCCGCTTTATCCTATGAACCCGATAGCAAGAAACCCCCTGGGTTTGAGCGGAGAGCGGGCGCATCGAAGGGATTTAGAATCACCCATTACCCCCCCTATTTGAGGTAGCAAAGCATGAGCCATCCAATGCCGACCGAACTGAACCTGCACCGGCTCTCGAAGGTGCTGGAGATATCCTTCGAGGATGGCAGCCATTTCAGCCTGCCCTGCGAATACCTACGTGTCTATTCCCCCTCCGCCGAGGTCCAGGGACATAGCCCGGAGCAACGGCAACTACAAATCGGCAAGGAGGATGTAAATATCGATCGCATTGAGCCCACGGGTAATTACGGTGTCACCCTCCACTTCGACGACAGCCACAACACCGGCATCTACTCCTGGGACACCCTGTATAATCTGGGCAAGAATCACGACCGGCTTTGGCGGCAATACCTGGATGAACTTAAGCAGGCCGGCCACAAACGCCGGGAACTCTCTTGATTTTCTGACACTATTCCCATCAGGTGACCCATGGCTAAAGACTCCGGCACCACCCATTTTGGTTTTGAGCAAGTACCCTTCCAAGAAAAGGCAGAACGTGTCCGAGCCGTATTCGACTCGGTAGCCGACCGTTATGACCTGATGAATGATCTGATGTCGTTGGGAACCCACCGCCTCTGGAAACGTATGGCAGTGGAGCTGGCGGGGATCAGGATGGGATACTGCGTCCTTGATCTTGCCTCCGGCACCGGCGATCTCGCGAACCGCTTCGCTGGTCTGGTAGGGCCGGGCGGACATGTGGTGATGACCGACATCAACAACGCCATGTTGCAAAATGGCCGGGATCGCATGCTGAACTCCGGTCATACCGGCAACATCGATTTCGCCCTCGTCAACGCCGAAACCATCCCCTTTGCCGACAACAGTTTCGACTGCGTCACCATTGCCTTCGGCCTGCGCAATGTGACGGACAAGCAGCGCGCCCTGGGTGAAATGCACCGGGTGCTGCGCCCCGGCGGCCGCGCCCTGGTGCTTGAGTTTTCCCATCCCACTGACAAAACCTTCAGCAAGGCATACGATCTCTACTCTTTCAAGCTGCTCCCCATCATTGGCCGGCTTGTAGCAAAAGATGAGGCCAGCTATCGCTACCTAGCTGAATCGATTCGCATGCACCCGGATCAGGAAACCCTCAGGGGGATGATGGCGCAGGCTGGCTTCGAGCGCTGTGATTTCCACAACCTGACCCTCGGCATCGTGGCCGTTCATCGCGGATTCAAGCTGTGAGGTGCTGCCATGCCTCTGACTGATGCCGCCCTTGCCCTTACCGAGGAAGCGATTCATCAATACCTGGCCTTAGATCCTCCGGCCCTGTCCCGCCTCGAAACCCTCCATGGCAAGGTGATCGCCGTCGAGATCGACGGTTTCGAGCAGCGGTTGTATTTTATCCCCTCCCCCGGCCGGCTCTTGCTGCTTGCCCGTCACGAGGGAGACCCTGACTGCCTCATTCGCGGCTCGCTCATTGCGCTGGCGAAGCTCGGTCAGACCGGGGAGAAGAGTGGACAACTGTTCGGCGGCGATGTGCATATTAGCGGTGACGCAGTTATTGCCCATCGATTCGGTCAGATTTTATCCGGGGTCGATATCGACTGGGAGGAACACCTGAGCCACCTAGTCGGCGACATACCCGCCCACCGCCTTGCGCAGTCCAGCCGAGAGGCCCACCAATGGGCCTCCCGCTCCGGCCGCATCTTGGAGCAGGATCTGGGCGAATATCTACAGGAAGAGGCCCTCTTCTGCCCCCATCCCGAGGAGGTCCGGGAATTCAATTCCAGCGCCGATCGGATTCGTGATGATGTGGAGAGACTGGAGGTGCGCGTCAACCGTTTGATAAATGCCCTTGACGGGGCTGGATTATGAGACCGGTGCTTCAAGCCTGGCGTCTGCTGCACATCGCCTGGGTCCTGCTGCGCAATGGTCTCGACGAGGTCCTGCTCGCAACGCACCTGTTCCGCTCCCTTCGCTTTCTGGCCATATTTGCTCCCTGGTACTGGCTGCCCCGCAACAGGCAACCCTTCGGGGTTCGTATTCGCCTGGCGCTGGAGCAGCTTGGACCGATCTTCGTCAAATTCGGACAGGCAGTGTCCACTCGCCGCGATCTGCTGCCAGAAGAGATCGCCGATGAGCTGGCCAAGCTCCAGGACCGCGTCCCGCCTTTTCCGGGCAAGGCCGCCACCGCCATCATAAACCAGGCCTTCGGACGTCCTCCGTGCGAGATCTTTGCCAGTTTTTCCGAAGAACCATTGGCCTCCGCATCCATCGCTCAGGTGCATGTAGCAAGGTTGCATGATGGCCGAGAGGCGGTGGTAAAGGTCCTGCGTCCTGGTGTCGACCGCATCATCCGCCGCGATGTAGATCTCCTGTTCACTCTCGCTCGCTTTGGCGAACGCTTCTGGTCTGAAGGAAAGCGTCTTCGCTTGATCGAGGTGGTTCAAGAATACGAAAAGACCATTTTTGATGAGCTCGATCTGATGCGCGAGGCGGCTAACGCCGCCTTAGTCAGGCGGAATTTCTTGAACAGCGAACAGCTCTATGTCCCCGAGGTCTATTGGGATTACTGCCGCACCAACGTGATGGTAATGGAGCGTGTGTACGGCACCCCCGTCGGAGATATTGCCGCGTTGCGTACCCAGAACATCAGCATGAAGTTGCTCGGGGAGCGCGGAGTAGAGATCTTTTTCACCCAAGTCTTCCGGGACAACTTCTTCCACGCCGACATGCATCCGGGCAATATCTTTGTCTCCCCCGAGGGCAGGTATATCGCCGTCGATTTCGGCATCATCGGCTCCCTGACGAAGGATGATCAGCGCTACCTGGCCGAGAACCTGCTGGCCTTTTTCAATCGGGACTATAAGAGGGTTGCAGAGTTACATGTGGAGTCAGGCTGGGTGCCGAAAGAAACGCGCGTGGATGAGTTTGAAGCCGCCATTCGCACCGTCAGCGAGCCCATCTTCGAGAAGCCCATCAGTGAGATATCCTTTGGCCATTTCCTGCTGCGCTTATTTCAGACTGCCCGTCGCTTCAACATGGAAGTGCAGCCACAGCTGGTCTTGCTCCAAAAGACCCTGCTGAACATCGAAGGCCTGGGCCGGCAGCTCTATCCGCAGCTCGATCTCTGGACCACCGCCAAACCCTTCCTGGAACGCTGGGCCGACGAGCAGCTCGGCTTCCGGGCTTTTTTACGTCGAGCCCGTCAGAATCTGCCCCTCGTCTCTGAAATGTTGCCTGATCTGCCGCTCAAGGCCAACAAGCTGGTTGAGGATGCGCTGCAGGGCCGCCTGAGAATTCAGTGGCAGTCGGAAGAGTTGCAACGCCTTCACGAATCGATGCAAATCCACAACCGGCGCGTCATCCAGGCTATTGCCGGCGGCTCCATGCTGGTCGCCGGTGTCCTGCTGTTGACTTTGCCCCCAAGCCTGCTGACAACTTCGTCTACGCTCGCCTTCGGTGGCGGGCTGGGGCTCTCCGGCCTGATCCTGATGGCCAATTCCGGCCGTTCTTGACCGGAGAGGAATGGTCTCAGGGCCGCACCAAAGGCTCTTCGACCTGCCTCCGCTTCTCTGGGCCGGCAAGCTTCTCGATCAGTTCGAGAGCAAAGTCCATCGCCGTGCCGGGCCCCCTGGAGGTAATCACCTTGCCGTCGCTGACAACGGGAAGCCGTGTCAGTTCAACGCGGGGAAGATGCATCTTGTCGAGAACACCGGGATAACCCGTAGCCCGCTTACCGTCCAGTATCCCGGCGTTGGCCAGCACCTTGGGGGCAGCACATATGGCCGCCGTATAGCAGCCGTTGGCTGCCAGCCTTTTAATCAGGGAATGGATACGAGGATCATTGTCGAGATGGTCCGAGCCCGGAAGCCCGCCCGGTAGAACCAACATGTCGAAGTGCTCATCCAAGATCGCATCAAGGTTCGTGTCTGGGATCAGTACGACGCCCCTGCTGGCCTTGACCGGCTCACCATCCAATCCAGCCGTGACCACATCGATCTCGGCCCGCCGCAGCAGATCTATGATCGTCACCGCTTCCAGCTCTTCGCAACCTTGAGCCAGCGGAACGAGAACTCGTGCCATGGTTCGTTTCTCCAGAATTAGTTATTTTTTCGCTTCTGCGTCTGCCTTTGCCACCGCAGGCTTTTGCTGCAAGATATTTATGCCTTTCAACAAATTCACAGCTTCGTTCAAGGCATAGTCCTGTACGGCCAGTGTCTTGCCCTGCTCCCCTTCCTTGCCCTTATCAGCTTCCTTTTGCTCTTTTTTACCTTTTGCCTCGCCCTGCTTCTGCTCCAGATGCCTGGCCAGGTCCGATTCCTTGACCCGATGCTGACCGTTATTCTCGCTCGGGGTCACCTTAAATTCTTCAATGTTGATATCCGGCGCTATCCCCTGGGCCTGAATGGATCGGCCGGAGGGGGTGTAATACCTTGCCGTCGTCAATTTCAGCGCCCCGTGCTCTCCGACTGGTATGACGGTTTGAACCGATCCCTTGCCGAAGGTCTGCCCCCCCATAATGACAGCACGCTTTCTATCTTGCAGGGCTCCAGCGACGATTTCCGATGCGGAGGCTGAACCGTCGTTGACGAGCACTACCATGGGCGCCCCCAACAGGACATCGTCCGGGCCTGCCGAGAAATTCAGTTGCGAGTCAGGCAATCTCCCCTTGGTATATACGATTAGGCCGTCTTCAAGAAAGGCATCGCTAACCGCAACGGCGCTGTTAAGCACACCGCCCGGATTGTTTCGCAGATCCAGCACCATTCCCTTCAGCTTATTGTTCGATTCTTTCAGTAGCTGCTGGATGGCTTTCACCATCTCTTCAGCAGTCGCCGCCTGAAAGGTTGTCAGGCGGATATAGGCGTAACCGGGCTCAAGCATACGGGATTTGACGCTTTTGACCTTGATGACCGCCCGTTCAATGCTGAAGTCGAGGGGCTTATCTTTCCCTTTACGCAGCACGGTCAAATTGATCGCGGTGCCTGGCTTACCCCGCATCTGTTTGACTGCGTCGTCCAGGCTCATTCCCTTCACCGGCTTATCGTCCAGCCGGATAATCAGGTCGCCCGTTTCCAGCCCTGCCCGTTGAGCCGGGGTATCATCGATGGGGGAAATGACCTTGACGAAACCATCCTCCATGCCTACCTCGATACCAAGCCCGCCGAATTCTCCGCTGGTTCCCACCTGAAGCTCGTTATACTCCTCCTTGTTGAGATAGCTGGAATGAGGATCAAGCCCCTCTACCATGCCACGAATAGCGTGTTCGATCAGTTTCCGGTCGCTCACCTCTTCAACATAGTCGTTTTTTATCCGGTCTTCGATTTCGGAGAAGGCCCTCAGCTCTTCAACCGGCAGTGTCTCATCCTTGGGATTCGCTACGGCGGGAGCTGCCGGACTTATCGGGGTAAACACCATCAATGACAGGGTGAAAATCAGAAAGAGAATTGGAATCGGGTTCATTTGTCGGTCCATTTTTGAATGGCTGTTCCCGTTAGTGCGGGGTGACCTTGTTGCTTGGGTCAACTCTACACCCAAGCCTGCATTAGCGGCACTAGTCTATCGCGCTGCCGCCAAGTTCCCAGCGATATTGAGCCGAGCCTGTTTCCTTTCAATGGCTTGCACCAGGAGGCCGGGTCGAGTGGCTTTCCTTTTAAACGCACACCAAAATACACGCCGCTCTTGCTCAGGCCACCGCTATTGCCGGCCAGCGCCACTACATCCCCGGCCACGACCCAATCACCTACTTCTTTCAGCAACCCCTGGTTATGTCCATAAAGACTCATATAGCCATTGCCGTGATCAATGATGAGCAGCAGACCGAAACCTTTTAACCATTCCGCATAGACCACCCTGCCATTGTGTATGGCCCGTATTTCATGCCCCTCTGCCGCCGCAATGAAGACCCCATCCCAATCCATTCCGGCCTCCCTTGATGATCCGAAGCTTGCCGCAAGCTCTCCCGTGGTAGGCCAGGGCATTTTCCCTTTCAAGGCATCGAAAGGCTTGTTCTGCTCCGATTGGGCCGGAATATCCGCCAGAGCATCTTGCAGGCTGGCGATGAGCTTCGTCAGCTCCTTCGCATCGAGCTGGAGTTGGGATAGTTCTTTGTCCCGATCAGAGATTTGCTTGCGTAATTCGGACAGCACCCCTTTTCTCTCCACCTCGTCTTTCTCCAGCTCCGTTTTTTGCGCCAATGCCTGTTCTTTCAATTCCTTCGATCGCCCCTCTTCCATGGCGATCACCTCCTTAGTTTCTTGCACGCGTTGCAGAACTTCGCGAATCTGTCCTATTCGCTTGACCCGCTCCTTTCCCAAGTAGGCGTGGTATTGCAGCATTCTGCCGAGCAAGGCCGGATCTTCCTGATTCAGCATCACCTTGATCCTTTCCTGCCGCCCCATGGCGTAGGTAGCCAGCATCTGTTTGGAAAGCAGTTTGCGGTGTAGCTCCAACTCCGCATTTTGCCGTAGCTCTTTTTCATGCAGATCGGCGAGCAATTCCTGTTGCCGTTGCGAATTTGCGTCAATGCGGCGCAAACGAGATATCGTCTCTCCAATCCGGCTTTCTACATCCCGCAATTCGTCGTCTACTCGATCCACCTTCCCCCTGTCATTTTCAAGCGTTTTTGAAACCTTTTTGATGCGGGTTTGCAATTCCTTCAACTGGGCCTCGCGCTGGTTGGCCTCACTTGCCTCACCCCCCGCGCAATCATGCAGCCCTGAGTACAGAATGACCGTGCAGGAAAGAATGACCCTGAGCGACTGTCGCCAGCAGTCCATCATCCACTTCGGTGGCATCCGTTCGGGCGAGACCGTCTTGCTTTGCCTGACGCGCATTTTTTCGCTTGATTCGTGATGGGTTGCATTGAGTGCCGCTGACATCGAGATTGAAATGGTAATCCTTCTGTCTTGCCTCGGGCACCGTATCATTGGCTAAATTCCTGCTCTCTCAGTCATCTATCTCGCTAATCTGTTAGCATCTCTCTGGTTCTGCCAATTTTAAGAAAAACACCGTATCATTTTATTACCATTCAGTTATGGAGGATGTTGGATGATTTCCGGCATTGATAATATGAGCCGCTCCATCCTTGGATGCGATGACCCCGAGGAAATGGCCGGCTTGCTTGAGGGAGACGAAGATATCGAGCGCGCCTCTCGCTCACTAAAGGCCATGTCGCACCCGTTGCGCCTCAAAATTCTTTGTGTCCTTGGCGATAGAGAGGTCAGTGTTCAGGATATCGTCGACAATGTCGGTACCTCACAGAGTAATATTTCGCAGCATCTGGCCATTCTCCGGGACAAGGGCATCCTCTCCTCCAGAAAGGATGCCAACCGGGTCTATTACCGGGTCGGGGATGCCAGAACACTTCAACTCATCGGCATGATGAAACAGGTTTTTTGTTCACACAGCGGATAAATTCATGCATCAACTTATTGAATTTGCGGGAAATCATTTTTTATTAGTGGGGGGCTTCATCGTTGTCGCCGTCCTTCTGATCCAGGAATTGGCTCAGGGCGGCCTAGGTAAGGGCTCAGTGGACCCCAAAGGCGCCACGGAACTCATTAATCAACAAAATGCCGTTGTTGTAGATGTTCGTCCCAACGCCGACTTCAGTAAAGGTCACATCATCAACGCCATCAACATCCCCATGAATGTCTTCAATGGACAAATCGACAAGCTCCGTAAACACCAGGATCAGCCGATCCTGGTTAGCTGCCGCTCAGGCGCCCAGTCAGGCATGGCATGCCGATTACTCCGCAAAGCGGGTTTCGGACAGGTCTATAACCTGCAAGGCGGTTTGATGGCCTGGCAAAATGCCAATTTCCCCGTAAGTCGCAAACGCAAATGACGCTATACTTCGCGCAGCTATTCCCTTACCCATCAGGCTCAATCTACCTGCCCTTTCACGGAATCCATCATGAGTGACGAAATCCTGTCTGACAGCAAGAAACATTTTGAACTTAAACGGATTTATCTGAAGGATGTCTCATTCGAAACTCCCAACTCCCCCAATATTTTCCTTGAAGAATGGGCGCCTAAAATTGATTTCCAGATCGGTACGGAGACTCGATCACTGGAAAACAATCACTTCGAGGTCGTATTGAAGGTGACTGTTACTTGCACTATGGACGAGCGCACCGCTTTTCTGGTTGAGATACAACAAGGTGGCGTTTTCGTGTTGCATGGGTTCAGTGATCAAGAAATGACCTACATGATCGGCAGCCACTGTCCACAGACGCTTTTTCCCTATGCTCGCGAGGTAGTCTCTGATCTGGTCAGTAAGGGAAGTTTTCCACAGTTTCTGCTGACGCCTGTCAATTTCGACCATCTGCTGGCTCAGCACATGCGAAATATGCAGACCCAGCGGACAAACGTTAACTAAGCCTTAGTATGTGCAACAAAAGCCGCATCGCAGTCCTGGGGGCCGGCTCTTGGGGTTCGGCTTTAGCCATTTTGCTTGGCCGCAACGGCCACTCGGTGGCTTTGTGGGATCATTACCCAGGACATATCGGGAATTTAATTGCCGATGGTGAGAATCGAGCTTTTCTCCCCGGCATTCCCTTTCCCTCCTCCATTGAACCGACGACGGATCTTCCTCAGACCCTGCGTGGGTCCGATATCGTATTGATCGTGGTACCAAGCCATGCATTTCGTGCCGTGTTGGAAAACTCAGCCGCCGATCTGCCAGAAACGGCAGTCCTCAGTTGGGCCGCCAAAGGCCTGGAACCCGGTTGCGGGCACCTTTTGAGCCAGTTGGCCATGGAGGTGCTTGGGCCGAGGGATGTCACTATAGTTTCTGGGCCGACTTTCGCAGGAGAGGTCGCCCGCGGATTACCCACCGCCATCACAGTTGCTTCCACCAATCCCCAGCATGCGCTGAAGGTTGCAGAATCCTTGCATGGCGAATCCTTCCGCGCATATACCAGCTCAGACATCATTGGCGTTCAGGTTGGTGGTGCCGTTAAGAATGTGATGGCCATTGCTGCCGGTATCGCCGATGGCCTTGGCTTCGGCGCCAACACCCGCGCTGCTTTGATTACCCGCGGATTAGCCGAAATTCAGCGGCTGGGAGCAGCTTTGGGTGGTCAACCGGAAACCTTCATGGGCTTAGCGGGGTTGGGCGATCTTGTTCTTACCTGCACCGACGACCAATCCCGCAATCGCCGCATGGGGCTTGCCTTGGCTGCCGGCAAAAACATCACCCAGGCGAGGGAGGAAATTGGCCAGGAAGTGGAGGGGGTCGGCACGGCTCGCGAGGTCTTCAGGCTTGCAGATGCCCTGAATGTAGAGATGCCGATTTCAACCCAGGTATATCGTGTTCTTTACGAGGGACTTCCGCCTGTTCTCGCTGTACAGAACCTACTGGGGCGTAAACAAAAGTCTGAAAATGAGCAGGCCTCCCCCCTCGATTAGTACGCTCCCGCAAAACCTTGCTGCCTCCAGGCTTCGTACAGGATTACCGCAACTGCGTTGGAAAGATTGAGGCTGCGGTTGTAGGGTAACATGGGTATCCGCAGCCATCGCTCCCGAGGAAATCTGTTGAGTACAATCTCGGGCAACCCTCTGCTCTCAGGGCCGAAAAGCAAGCAACTTCCCTTTTCAAAGGCAACCTTGCTGTAATCTCCATTACCTTTAGTGGTGCATGGATAGAGGTTAGCGCCCGGATTTTGGTCCAAAAAGGACTGCAAGCTCCCATAAACCGACACCTCAGTGAACTCCCTGTAGTCCAATCCTGCCCGGCGCATACGTTTGTCGTCCAGCTCGAACCCCAGAGGCTCGATCAGATGTAATCGAGCTCCGGTATTGGCACAGAGGCGTATAATGTTTCCCGTATTGGGCGGTATTTCCGGCTCATAGAGCACCACATGGCAAACAGGTTTTGATATGACTGATTCATCACCCTTGGCTGTCGAATTTTGCGGCATGAGGTTCAATACTCCTCTGGTGCTTTTGTCCGGTTGCGTTGGCTTCGGCGAAGAGTACACGCGGATAAAGGGCTTTTCCAACCGGGATGTTGGTGCCGTCTGCCTCAAAGGAACTACCCTCGAACCCCGTCTTGGCAATACCCCGCACCGGGTCTGTGAGACTTCCGGTGGTATGCTTAACGCCATTGGCCTACAAAACCCCGGCGTTGACCGGGTGATCAGTGAGATTCTTCCAAAGCTCGATTTCAGCGAAACCCGTTTCATCGCTAATGTATCCGGCTCCTCTCTTGACGAATACTCTGAGGTGGCACGTCGTTTTGATGATTCGCCCGTGGATGCCATCGAGATCAACATCTCCTGCCCTAACGTAAAGGAGGGAGGCGTTGCCTTCGGAAATGTTCCGGAGATGTCCGCCAGAGTTGTTGCAGCCTGCCGCAAAGCTACCCGTAAGCCTTTGATCACAAAGCTATCGCCCAACCAGACCGATATTGCTCAGAACGCCAGGCGCTGTATCGAGGCAGGTACGGACGCTTTTTCTGTTATCAATACCTTGATGGGAATGGCTATAGATATAGAACGCCGTGTCCCGGTTCTGGGAAACAATCAAGGCGGTCTTTCTGGTCCGGCGATCAAACCCGTCGCATTGTTGAAGGTTCATCAGGTTCATCAAGTGGCCAAGGGACATAACATCCCCATCATTGGCCAAGGTGGTATTAGTACGGCCGTTGATGCCATTGAGTTCTTGATTGCCGGCGCAAGCGCTGTCGGTGTCGGCACTGCGCTCTTTTACGACCCTCTTGTCTGCCACCGGATAAATCAGGGCATTCTGGAATATCTGGAACGTCACAGCATTCCCTCTGTATCTGGCCTTTCCGGAAGCCTGAAGCTCAATCAACCCGGCCCTATACAGTGCGGCTGTTGACCACTTCTACCCCTTTCGAGATATGAAAAAGGGGTGTCACGGCCAGGAGCCTGCTGATATATTAGCGAACCATCATTTAGTGGGGTCACGAGTTTCGGGCTTTCCCGGATGAATGTGGATTCCGCGTAACCGTAGTGCCATTGGGGTATATTTTCATGAGCGACAAAGCAGCACTCATCCAGGAAAAGCAGGGTTTGATCAATCAGATGCTGGACATGCAGAGGCAGTTCATCGAGTATGAGCATCAGCACGGCATCACCGGAAAGGACTACTGGGCATCCAGCGAAGGGCTTCTGGCCGACTACCGGCAGAAATACCTGGATATGGCCGACCGGGTGGTGGATCTGGCGCATCAGATTGTAGGATCGCGCCGCGTTGACTGAGCAAATACGCTCGCTTGAGCCCAAAGCCCCGGCCAAGGTGTCGGGGTTTTTTATTGTGGCGACTGCAAACTGCCATTGAGCAGAACCTATTGGTTATCCATCATGACAATCGTTCCTATGCGAACCATGGCATGGACCAGAATTGGAACTTGACCTATTCACAAGCCGTAGAGATGCAGAACCAGCTAAGGAAAAGGCTGGTTCTTGAAGACTGTTTTGGGGAAATCCGCTGTGTTGCCGGCGTCGATGTGGGATTTGAAGAGGAGGGCTCGATTACACGGGCTGCCGTTAGTCTACTGGACTTCCCGTCCCTGAGGCCTGTTGAAAACGCGCTATTCCGTTGTGCGACCCGTTTTCCCTATATTCCGGGGTTGCTGTCGTTCCGGGAATTGCCCGCAGTTTTGGAAGCATTGGATACGCTGCAAAACATGCCCGACCTTTTTCTATGCGATGGCCAGGGTTATGCCCACCCTCGCAGACTTGGAATTGCCAGCCATTTAGGAATATTGACGGGAATCCCATCCATCGGCGTAGCCAAAAGTCGGCTCATTGGTCGTTATGTGGAGCCTCCCAACGAGAAAGGGTCATGGTCGCCTCTGCGTGATGCTGATGAAATCATAGGCGCCGTGCTACGAACCCGGAAAGGAGTAAGCCCGCTCTTTATCTCTCCCGGTCATCTCATCTCTCTTGAGACATCGATCCAGTTCGTGATGGCCTGTGTTACACGCTTCCGTTTGCCGGAAACGACTCGGGCAGCGCATCGGCTGGCATCCAACCCTTGTTAAAACACCCTTTGCGGCTTACTGGCCTGATGTGTTCGACATACTTGGCTGTTTCTTCCATAACTAACCGAACGCTTTCCGCTTGGACTCTGAGGCGCGCACTCTGCGCCTCCGCCTTAAGTTCACAGTGGGCTCGCCCTTGCGAATCGAGTGGAATAGGGATCATGTCCCGGTAGGTATAGACGTTCTCCCCAACATCTCCGCCCGCGCATATGGCCGGTAGCGACGGCAATTCACCTATGATTTCCGCGTTTTCAAAAATCAACGAACCGTTTTGGTGCCACCTTGTTCTCTCCACCGAACCGGTCATGGTTTTTATGATGCAGGCTGGTGCAAAAGACACCCTAATTATTCCGTTGTTGATCTCCACTCCCGCTAACCTGCTCCCCTGCAAGTCGATGCTGCTGCTGTCCATTTGAATCTCCAATCGCTGTATTGGGCAATCATATAGTACCGCTTGCTATTTTATTCAGCTCTTTCGTCACAACCATCTGGCTACCACCAAGCTCATATCCCATCGTTGATGCCCAATTCCTTGAGCTTGCGGGTTAAGGTATTGCGTCCCCAGCCCAGCAGCAGGGCAGCTTCTTGCTTTCTGCCTCCCGTGTAAGCCAAGGCCACGTCAAGCATGGTGCGCTCAAACTGTGGTATCGCCTCTTTCAGGATATCGTTACGGCCTTCCCGAAGGGCATTTCTAGCCCATTGTTTGAGCCCTGCCTGCCAATCCGTATCATGCGGCTCAAATTCACTGCCCCCCTTCTTATGAAGTTCGGTAGGAAGATCTTCCACATGGATTTCTTGCCCCGAAGCCATGACTGTCAGCCAGCGAGCGGTGTTTTCCAACTGCCTTACATTTCCAGGCCATGGTAGCTTTTTCATCGTCTCAACGGTTTCCGGCAGCATCCGTTTCGCCCCCACGCCCAGCTCATTTGCTGCCAACTTTAGAAAATGATTCATCAATAATGAGATATCTTCCCTGCGCTCCCGTAAGGAAGGCAGATGAATCCTGATCACATTCAAGCGGTGAAAAAGATCCTCGCGAAACCTCCCTGTTGAGACCAGTTTTTCCAGGTCTTGGTGCGTAGCTGCGATAATTCGCACGTCCACCCTGACGGGCTCATGCCCACCTACGCAGTAAAATTCGCCGGTCGCCAAGACCCGCAATAGCCTGGTTTGCAGTTCAGGGGGCATATCTCCAATTTCATCTAGAAAAAGAGTGCCGCCATTCGCCTGCTCAAATCGCCCTTTCCTTTTCCCTTGAGCACCAGTGAATGCGCCTTTTTCGTGACCGAATAATTCCGACTCAAGCAGTTCACGAGGAATGGCCGCCATGTTCAGCGCGATAAAGGGGCCATTCGACCTTGGGCTGTGTCTATGTAGGGCATGAGCGACAAGCTCTTTTCCCGTCCCCGATTCCCCGTTGATGAGCACCGTGATATTCGATTTCGCCAGTCTGCCGATAGCCCTGAAAACCTCCTGCATTGCAGGCGCCTCACCGATAATTTCGGCGCCTCCCCCATCAGCTTCGCCGTTCATGGCATCGCTTCGCCTATTTGCCCTACAGGCTTTACGCACTTGCTCCACTGCATCATCGAGGTCAAAAGGTTTGGGCAAATATTCGAAAGCGCCGCCATCATAGGCTGAAACCGCACTGTCCAGATCCGAATGCGCCGTCATGATAATGACGGGCAGCTCTGGGTGGCGTTGCCTGATTTTACTCAGCAGGGTCAAGCCATCCATCCCTGGCATCCGGATATCCGACAGAACGACATCCGGCTGTTCCCGTTCAAGCGCTGTCAGAAAATCCGCTGCATTAGTGAAGCTGGCGGTTGCCATATCTCCTTTCTGTAGGGCCTTTTCAAGGACCCACCGGATAGATCTGTCGTCATCGATAATCCACACCTTATTCATGACTAGGACCCTAAGGGCATAAAGACTGAGAATACGGTTTTCCCTGGCCTGCTTTCACTCTCGATAAGACCACCATGCTGGTTGATCAAAGATTGTGCTATCGCCAGCCCTAATCCAGCGCCATCTTCCCGGCCACTGACCATGGGAAAAAAAATCCTGTCCTCGATTTCCGGTGGAATACCGGGGCCATCATCCTCTATATCGATTTGCAGGACGAGTTTGTGGCGCTTGTTGCCAATGGTGTACTGTCGCTGGATACGGGTCCTGAATACGATGGTCCCTTGCTCCCCAACCGCCTTTGCCGCATTACTCCCGATATTGAGAAGGGCCTGAATCAATTGATTCGAATCGGCCCATAGCTCGGGCAAACTCGGGTCATAATCTCTAATAACTGAGATCGACTTCCCCCTCTCGGCTAACAGCAAGTGGCGCACCCGCTCCAGAACCTGATGCACATTGATGCGATCCATTGATGGCATCTTGTTTGGACCCAGCATTCGGTTGACCAGTGTCTGTAGCCGATCAGCCTCTTCAATGATGACCTGGGTGTACTCCTTCTGCCCCGCATCGGTTAGTTCACCCTGTAATAGTTGCGCCGCTCCGCGGAGTCCGCCGAGTGGATTCTTGATTTCATGGGCTAGATTTCTGACCACCGTGGCCGTTGCTTTCTGTTGCGCAATGAGCTGTTCCTCGCGGCTGATCCTGATTTGGCGGTCTGTTCGTTGCAGCTCCAGTAATAACCCAGCTTCGCCATCCTTATCATGCAAAGGAATTGCGGTGCAGTCCACGGTGACATCGCGCCCATCTGAAAGGAGCAGGTTCACGCCCCGCTCAGTAAATGCCTGGCCTGATTCCATGGCCTTACGAATACGATCGCTTCCCCCTCCTAGGGGACATCGCAGCAGATGGTGCGCACTTTGACCCAAAAGGCTGCGTGCGCTTGATTCCATGAGCATTTCACCTGCTGGGTTTATATACCTCAGGCGCACTTCTCCATCGAATAGCAGCACTGCTGTGTTCAGGTTGTCTAATATTCTTCGCTCGGGATATTGCATGGCGTCCGATCAGGTTGCTCGTTCGCTATCGACTTGCAATAAATGAACCACTCATTGCGTCAGCAGAAAACGCTTTGAAAACATCATGTTTCGCCGAGTGACACTTAGTCGTAGGCAGCACAGAACATCTGACGCAAGTTACGTGCACTATGGCGGTGCATCATTTTGTCAATTGGGCTTGAATCCGCTGCTGCTGTATGAAGGTTTGTAGGTGGTAGAGGAAGCCTTGCTGCTAGGGCTATTACTTGGCTTTGATGGCTTATAGGTGCCGCTGGTCGCTGTATTTTTCGAGCTGTAATCCGCTTTAGTGGGACTATAGGTCGAGCCGGAGGCCTTGCTGTCCGATGAATAATCGGGTTTAAAGCTCCCATTTGATCCGGATGTGGGCTTCCCTCCCTCCTCTAGCTCAGGTTGACGGACATAAAAGCTTACTTCGGGGCTGCTTGCCAGGATCGCCCCATCTCCGTTCAACATCTCGGCTCTGATGCTGTGAGACCCCCTTCCCATCCCCGTTAACTCCAGGTTCGTTTGGCCGCCCGCATCTCCTCCTACAAGCTTGCCGTCCAAATAGAATCGATATGTGATCTTGATGCCAGCTTCCGGAATTGGATTAACCGTAAGGCTGACCGAAATCTTTCCATCGACAGATCGAACGGTTTCGTGAGGACGCGGCGTAGCAATGGAAATCGTAAATTGCCCGGTAGTTGCGCCTGCCTTTTGATTTGATGTGTCAGGGCTATTTCCCGGTTGTGGCGCATTGGCTGGCGATTCCTTTAACTTCATCTTCTCCGCGCCAGCCTCGGATTTATCTCCGTAATGAACCTTTCCTTGGTCGTCCGTCCACTTGTAGACGTTCGCTGCCAAGGCAGCCGGGCCGAATAGCGCAATAAATGCGTAGATAAGGGATTTCTTCATACTGAGAAGCATAGTTCTCACTGCGAGAGAGGACAAGGAAGCAAAAAAAACGCCCCCGAAGGGGCGTGGCAGAAGTCTAGAGTGTCACAACCTTAGAGGCTGTAGTACATGTCGAATTCCACAGGATGGGTGGTCATGCGCAGGCGAGTCACCTCTTCCATTTTCAGGCGGATGTAGCCATCGATCAGATCGTCGGTGAAGACGCCGCCTGCCTTGAGGAAGTCACGGTCCTTATCCAGGTAATCCAGCGCCATGTCTAGGGCATGGCATACGGTGGGAATAGATTTGGCTTCTTCGGCCGGCAGGTCGTAGAGGTCCTTGTCCATGGCATCGCCAGGATGGATCTTGTTCATGATGCCGTCCAGCCCGGCCATCATCATGGCGGCGAAGGCCAGATAAGGATTTGCCATGGGGTCGGGGAAGCGGACCTCGATGCGGCGCCCCTTGGGGCTGGAAACCCAGGGAATACGGATGGAGGCTGAACGGTTGCGGGCGGAATAGGCCAGCATTACCGGGGCTTCGAAACCAGGTACCAAACGCTTATAGGAGTTGGTCGAGGGGTTGGTGATGGCGTTCAGGGCACGAGCGTGCTTAATGATACCGCCGATATAAAAAAGGGCGGTTTCGGAAAGCCCGCCGTAAAGATTACCGGCAAAAATATTCTCACCGCCCTTCGACAGGGATTGATGGACATGCATACCAGAGCCATTGTCACCAACGATGGGCTTGGGCATAAAGGTAACGGTTTTGCCGTAGGCATGCGCTACGTTCCAGGTCACATATTTCTGAATCTGAACCCAGTCAGCGCGCTCCACCAGGGTACTGAATCGGGTGCCAATTTCGCACTGTCCGGCGGTGGCGACTTCATGGTGATGAACCTCAACCGGCACACCCATCTCTTCCATCGCCAGACACATGGCGGCACGAATGTCGTTCAGGGAATCGACCGGGGGAACGGGGAAATAGCCTCCCTTGACGCCAGGACGGTGGCCCATGTTGCCGTCGTTGTAGACGCGCTCAGAATTCCACCCAGCTTCTTCAGAATCGATCTTGACGAAGCAGCCGCTCATATCTGCGCCCCAACGGATATCGTCGAGAACGAAGAATTCAGGCTCGGGACCGAAGTAGGCTACATCAGCGATACCGGTGGACTTCAGATATTCCTCGGCGCGTTTGGCGACGGAGCGTGGGTCACGCTCATAGCCTTGCATGGTGCTAGGCTCAAGGATGTCGCAACGTATGTTCAGCGTGGTTTCATCGGTGAAGGGATCAAGAACCGCTGTGTTTTGGTCGGGCATCAGAATCATGTCGGATTCGTTGATACCCTTCCAACCCGCGATGGAAGAACCATCGAACATTTTACCGTCGGTAAAGACGTCTTCATCGACAGTATGGGCGGGAACGGTTACATGCTGTTCCTTGCCGCGAGTGTCGGTGAAACGGAAGTCAACAAAGCGGACTTCGTGTTCTTTGATAATGTCAAGGACCTTGGACATTTAGCGTTGTCTCCAGCGAGGTTGTGGGTAATTTTTGCTAGTAAAGCAGCAAGAAAAACATTAAAGCTCGTCAGCATTAATCATGCCATCAGGTTCTCAGGCGCTGACTGAGATTTGTAATTCTCTCATAAAGCTGTTAGTTCAGTGGCTTAAATTTATTTGCAGGGTGTGGCGCGCCTGCTCGGAATATTGGTAAGGCATTGTTTAACGCGCCTTATTGGTGCGACACGGACCCGCTGCGCACCAGCATGGTGAATATGTTTTATTCCCTGTGATGATCTCCTATCCGGACGACAATGAGGTATTCATTCTCGACTTTTCTTTTCTCCAGAATCTGGTGGCCATGGACGCGACACCAGGCCGGGATATCTTGCATGGCCCCCGGATCGGTACATATCGCCTCGATTTCGTCACCAGGATCCATCTCTACTGCCCTATCCTGCACCCTTATTACCGGCAAAGGGCAAAGCAGTCGCCTTGCATCGACTTTGACGCGGGTCATAGCATCCATTCCTTTTCAAGCTCGCGGGGGGACAGGGGCTTTACGGACAGTATTCGAGCTTCTCCATTCGGTGAAGTTATCTCGACTTCTACCCTTTGTTCCATTTTGCCTTTGCTGAAACGAGCAATGATAGCGGCAGCCTGCCCTATCTGTTCTTCCGATGGATCACCATCGATAAGCGCCAAGGGTCCTGTATGACTGAGTGTCTTCAGGCTGGGGTATTCCTTGCGGTAACCCTGGAGAAAATTCACCTCGCCCTCTTCTCTGGCTATGATCAATTTGTAGTTCGCTGCTGGCCTGATGTGCCTACCCACTTTCAGGAGCATTATGTCGTCGAACTCGTACCTTTTTTCGCCTAGATGCCTCCAGAGATCCGCAAGTTTGGCAGAATATTGTTCATCGGTCAGAAAGCAGCAACCACCAGCCGGCTGGGCGTATTCCTCGATTCCGAACGAATGCGCCAAGGCCATTTGGGGCTTGCGAGTCCGCCCGGAAAAGTCGTAAAGCCGTTCTCTATCCACCCATCCTTCTCGTTCGGGCTTTGTCATTGGAAGGTTTTTGGCACAAAGGGGCCTTAGAAGTAGGTCTTCGGCGCCTGACTCGTGCGCGACCACCGGCATGGTGTCCTTGCGTTGGGACATAGGCCGCTGCCCGATCACTTCTCCAGTAATGATGAAGTCGAATTCATGATTTCGAATCCACTCAACCGCTTTCTTCACCATGAAGATCTTGCAATCCAGGCAGGGGTTGAGATTGGCTCCGTATCCGTGCCTTGGATTAAGGAGGACCTCTTTGTACTCTTCGATGATGTCGACAATGTGCAGCTTTATCCCCAGCTGCTCGGCTGTCCATAGAGAATTATTCCTTTTCGGTCTTCCACGATCCCTTTTTCTAATCGCGTGCGTATGCCCTTCAACGCAGAATCCAGTGAAAAAATTGATTCCTTCCACATGGATGCCCTGCTCCAGGATAACGCGGGCAGCCAGCATTGAGTCAAGCCCTCCTGAAATGAGGGCGGCAGCCTTTCTCTGACAATTCATCTTGCAAAATTTCTCTGAACAAAGCTGGCATTATAATGGATGGTGCCTGCTTGCCCTTACCCTGTTTAGAAAATTGATCCTCATGGGGATATACTTCACAATTTTCCGAGTTTAATGCACGTAATTCAATGACTATTCAAGACCCTTCCAGCGAATTCCTTACCTTCCAGGACTTGATCTTTAAGCTCCAACGTTACTGGGCCGATCAAGGCTGTGTCATTCTTCAGCCCTACGACATGGAAATGGGGGCAGGTACCTTTCATACGGCCACCTTCCTCCGCTCAATCGGCCCAGAGCCTTGGAATGCTGCCTACGTGCAGCCTTCGCGACGGCCAACGGATGGCCGCTATGGTGAGAATCCCAACCGCCTTCAGCATTACTACCAGTTCCAGGTTGCCTTGAAACCCTCTCCTAAAAACATTCAGGAGCTTTATCTTGGCTCTTTGAAAATGCTTGGGCTTGACCTGAAGGTGCATGACGTGCGTTTTGTTGAGGACAACTGGGAATCGCCAACCCTTGGCGCCTGGGGTTTGGGTTGGGAAATATGGCTTAACGGTATGGAGGTAACCCAATTTACCTACTTCCAGCAAGTCGGCGGGCTAGACTGCCGCCCCGTCACTGGCGAGATTACCTATGGCCTGGAACGCATAGCCATGTATTTACAGGGTGTAGAGACCGTATTTGACCTGGTTTGGACGCAGGGCCCCCAGGGTGCAGTTACCTATGGAGATGTTTTTCATCAAAATGAGGTGGAACAATCCTGCTTCAATTTCGAACATGCCGATGTCGATTATCTCTTTGGCCATTTCGATCATTGCGAGAAGGAATCGATTAAATTGATCAAACTCGGGTTACCTTTGCCTGCATATGAGCAGATTCTTAAAGCCTCTCATACATTCAATCTGCTTGACGCCCGCCACGCCATCTCTGTAACGGAACGCCAACGTTTCATCCTTCGTGTGAGGACCTTAGCCCGAGAGGTCGCGCAGGCTTACTTCGACTCTCGTCAAAAGATGGGTTTTCCCATGCTTTCCTGTCACAAGGAGGCAGCACATGGCTAATTCCGCCGACCTTATTTTTGAAATTGGTACAGAGGAACTTCCACCCAAGGCTCTCAAAACCCTGGCTGAAGCCCTTAAACTCGAATTTCTTGCTGGTTTGGGTAAGGCGGAACTCACCCATGGTGCGGTTGAACTCTTTGCCACGCCGCGTCGCCTCGCTCTTTTGATCAGGGCGTGTTCTCTACGACAGCCTGACCGGCAAACGGAACGAAGGGGGCCAACTGTTCAATCCGCCTTCGACAGGGATGGTAGCCCTTCTAAGGCCGCAGAGGGATTTGCACGCTCCTGTGGCGTCAACTTGTCTGCGTTGATGAGGGTGCAAACAGATAAGGGTGAGTGTCTAGCGTTTGTTTTACAGGAACGGGGTAAAATTGCTTCAGAACTCCTTCCGGGCATCGCAGAGACTGCTTTAAACAGACTACCCATTCCTAAGCGCATGCGCTGGGGTTCATCCGAGACAGAGTTCGTAAGGCCTGTCCAATGGCTTCTTTTCCTGCACGGTTCAGAGATTGTTTCCTGTACCTTGTTGGGTGCGATCGCGGGCAATATCACCCACGGTCATCGTTTTCATCATCCAGAACCAATTGTCATCCAATCTCCGTGTGACTATGCCGGCTTACTTCTTCAACCTGGTCATGTAATTCCCAGCTTCGACTCGCGCAAAGAAACAATCAGGAAGCTGGTCGAGCGCTCCGCTGAAACCCTTGGAGGGTTCGCCGATTTGGACGAAGATCTGCTGGATGAGGTTACCGCCCTGAATGAATGGCCGGTACCCATTCTTGGCAGCTTCGAATCAAGGTTCCTCGACGTGCCCAATGAAGCACTCGTGCTAACCATGAAGCAGAACCAAAAATATTTCCCCCTTTTCGATGGGGATCGCAATTTGATGAACCATTTCATCACTATTGCCAATATTGACAGCCCTCGGCCGGAACTGATCAAGGAAGGTAATGAGCGTGTTGTTCGCCCCCGCCTTACAGATGCCATGTTTTTTTGGCACCAGGACGGTAAGCGCCGTTTGGAAGACCGCCTGGGATCGCTCAAGCACTTGGTCTTTCAGAAGCAGCTCGGCTCCATGTATGACAAGTCTGTGCGCGTTTCATCACTCGCGTCTCTCATTGCTGCTCATATTGATGCCGATCCCCAATTGGCTGGGCGCGCTGGCCTTCTGAGTCGTTGTGATTTAATGACGGAGATGGTCTACGAGTTTCCCGAGATGCAGGGAATTATGGGGAGGTATCAGGCTGGCCGTGATGGAGAATCACATTTGTTGGCTCAAGCCATGGATGAGTTCTACATGCCCAGGTTTTCTGGGGACCAACTACCCACCTCAGGGATAGGGATAGCCATCTCTATAGCCGATAAGGTTGACACTCTAATTGGCATTTTCGGAATTGGCCTGAAGCCTTCAGGCGATAAGGACCCTTTTGCCCTTAGACGCGCGGCCCTAGGTGTTCTACGCATTATTCTCGAACACAAACTCGACATTGATCTTTTAGTTCTATTGCAGCAGGCAGAAGCGGGGTTCAATGGTGCTTTCAACTCTGATAGTTTGATTTCTCACGTTTATGACTTCATGGTTGATCGCCTTAGGGGAATCTATCTTGAAAAGGGGTTTAGTCCTGACTTGTTCGAATCAGTCTCAGCGCTTCGTCTCTCTAGCTTCTCTGATTTTGATGCCCGCCTCAGAGCGGTTGCTTCCTTTCAGAATTTGGATGAAGCAGGTTCCCTTGCAGCGGCCAACAAACGGATACGTAACATTCTGAGGAAAGTGGGCATTTCAGATAGCCTTCCAGTTGATACTTCACTATTTCAAGAAACGGCGGAATCAGTTTTGCATCAGCAACTGACATCCTTGAAGACCCTCATTGAGCCCTTGTTGATGAAACGTGAATATCAGTCTGTTCTTATGGAGCTATCTGCCCTTCGCTCATCTATCGATTTGTTTTTTGACAAGGTAATGGTTATGGCCGATCAAATTGACATCAGAATGAACCGTCTAGCCCTGTTACAGGATGTTTCGACCCAGTTCCTCAAAGTTGCCGATATTTCCTGTTTACAGGCTCAAAACTGATGGAACTCAGTGATTCATGGGCACACATGATGGCCTCTGTACTGGCCTTTCACAAAAGGCATGATTTTAAGAATACTGGCGGTGAGGATTTAAAATACCGAGTTGCCTTGATGGCAGAAGAATTAGGTGAAATTTCCTCCTGTGTCACGAAAGGCAAAAGTAAACACTTACTGTCTGAGGAGGTAGCAGATTTACTGATCTTGATTATGGGTACTGCGATAGCTGCTGAATTCGATTTAAATCAGTCATTCTGGGCAAAAATGGAAAAACTAATGAAGCGTGAGTCGCGTATGGTGAATGGCCATATTCGTGTTTCTGATTTTAGGGATATGGATTAGTGAAATTAGTCATTCTTGATCGAGACGGGGTAATCAATGAGGATTCCGATGCCTATATCAAGACCCCGGATGAATGGATACCAGTACCTGGTAGTCTTAATGCCATATCACGGTTGACATCAGCCGGGTTCACGATCGCAGTTGCAACAAACCAATCTGGTGTTGCGCGAGGCTATTACTCTCTGTCAACCTTGTATTCCATCCATGAGAAAATGCTATCTCTGGTTACTGCTCATGGAGGCAAGATCGATCAGATTTTCTTTTGTCCCCATAGCCCCGACGAGAATTGTGACTGCCGTAAGCCGAAGTCCGGCCTTTTTCAGCAGATTCAGCGCCATTATCAACAATCCCTTAATGGAATACCCGCAATTGGAGATAGCTTAAGGGATTTAGAAGCGGCAAAAACACTTGGCTGTAGCCCCATACTTGTGCTCACAGGGAAGGGGATTAGGACCTTAACTGAGCTTAACCCCCTAGATCACATTCCTATTTTCGATAATTTATCAGCAGCCGTTGATAGCATTCTTTCAGGCTCATCATGGTCACAATACGCTCCTTAATCTATTTTCTATTTCTTGGGCTTACTGTATTTGTATATGCAGGAGCAATTATTCTCTTAGCACCGTTTTCCAATCATTTGACTGCATCACGTATCGCTACTGCTTGGGGTAGAGTAAACATTTCTCTGCTTCGGTACATTTGTGGTCTAGGTTATGAAATCGAAGGCTGGGAACGTCTTCCCCCCGCTGGCGGATATATTATTATGGCTAAGCATCAATCCGCGTGGGAAACCATCGCGTTGCGTGGCCTTCTGCCATTCAATCAAGCATGGATTCTTAAGAAAGAATTACTGTCGGTGCCTTTTTTTGGGTTGGCATTAAAACTGTCGAAGCAGATAGCAATAGATCGCAAGGCAGGAAAAAGGGCATTAAAAGAGCTATTAATTCAAGGTAGAGATTACCTGGAACAGGGGCGCATAGTAGTAGTTTTCCCCGAGGGAACAAGGGTTAAGGTCGGTCACTCGGGGAAATATAATATTGGTGGCTCAATGCTAGCTGAAAAAACAGGGTGCCTTGTTGTCCCAGTTGCGCATAACGCTGGCGTCTACTGGCCCAAAAATGGTTTTAGAAAGTATCCCGGTATTGTCCAGGTTGTTATTGGTGAACCAATATCTCCGGTTGGGCTTAGTGCCAGCGAGATAAACACACTCGTCTCAACATGGATTGAGTCTAGCGTTCATCAATTACCATCTAAGCGCATTCAATAAATCTACTTATATATCAAGATTTTCCACAGTCATTGCGTTACGTTCGATAAATTCCCTTCGTGGTTCAACCTGATCTCCCATCAGTGTAGTAAATATGGCATCTGAACCCACGGCATCTTCAATTCTGACCTGAAGTAATCTTCTGCTCTCTGGGTTCATTGTCGTATCCCATAACTGCTCTGGGTTCATTTCACCTAATCCCTTATATCTTTGGATATTTAGACCCTTTTTCCCCTCTTCCATAAACCAGCTCAGCGCTTCACCAAATGACTTTATATGTTTGATTTTATCCCCCCTTTTTACATATGCACCTTTACCAAGAAGATCGCGTAATTTCTCACCAAGGGAACAGATTCGCGCATATTCCGCACTTTTAAAGAATTCAAATGGAACATGGTTTTCAATTTGAATTCCGTGTGTGTATTGCGTGATCAAATAGCCATGAACGCATCCCCCTGATTCTCTAAGCTGAACGCTTACCCTGGACGAGGCCGGAATGTTTCTTTCGATAAGCTTCTCGATATTTCTGCCCCATGCAATTGCAATTTCCATATTATCTAATTCCATAGTCTTCAATGGTTGAGAATTTAGAAGATTTGCTACGAATGGTTCAGGATATTTCTTTGATATCCTATTCATCAACGCGCTGATCGATATGTATTCGCGTGATATTGACTCAAGCGCAGAATCTGAAAAAGGTGGAGAATCTTCAGAAACCATTAATTGTGTATTTTCCAGAGCAAGCTGCAATAAATACTGATTTAAGGCCTGATCATCTTTTAGATATTGCTCTTGTTTTCCTTTTTTAATTTTATACAGAGGTGGCTGTGCAATATAGATATGCCCTCTCTCAATTAGTATTGGCATTTGCCGATAAAAAAAGGTTAGCAGCAGCGTTCGAATATGGGCTCCATCTACATCAGCATCGGTCATAATGATAACCCGATGATAACGCAATTTATTAGGATCAAATTCCTCTCGCCCAATGCCACAGCCTAGCGCTGTTATGAGTGTTCCAACCTCGGCTGAGGAAAGCATTTTATCGAATCGTGCTTTTTCTACGTTAAGAATTTTTCCCTTTAAGGGCAATATTGCCTGTGATCTTCTATCTCTTCCCTGCTTGGCAGAACCCCCAGCAGAATCACCTTCAACAAGATATATCTCCGATCTTGATGGGTCCTTTTCCTGACAATCAGCCAATTTCCCAGGAAGACCAGCAATATCCATTATTCCTTTACGTCTTGTTATCTCTCTGGCCTTTCTAGCAGCTTCGCGGGCTCTAGCGGCCTCCAACATCTTATTTACAATAATCTTAGCATCAGTCGGATTTTCTAATAGATAATAATTAAGTGTTTCGCTAAGCAAGCTCTCCACAACTGCTTTAACTTCTGATGACACTAATTTATCTTTCGTCTGAGATGAGAATTTTGGATCTGGCACCTTCACAGACATTACAGCTATCAATCCTTCACGCGCATCGTCACCAGATGTTTCAATTTTATGCTTTTTAGCTAAGCCTTCTTGTTCGATATATTGATTCAATGTTCGGGTAAGAGCAGATTTAAACCCAGCTAAATGGGTTCCTCCGTCTTTTTGAGGAATATTGTTTGTAAAGCAAAAAATATTTTCTTGGTAGGATTCATTCCATTGCATCGCAATTTCTACGCCTATACCCTGCTTTTCTTGTTGGAAGTAGAAGACTTGGCTATGTAAGGGTGTTTTATTTTTATTTAGGTGTTCAACAAATGCCTTAATTCCACCCTTATATTCAAAAATGTCTCCCTTATCTTTTCCTTCGTCTTTCAATATGATTTTTACTCCTGAATTAAGGAAGGAAAGTTCCCTTAATCTTTTAGCTAGAATCTCGTAGTGGAATTCAATATTAGTAAAGATTTGAGTACTTGGGAAAAAGGTAATTTCAGTTCCATTGTGACTTGTATCGCCAATAATCCTAAGGGGGTCTTTGGGGACGCCCATATAATATTCCTGAAAATGTTTTTTTCCATCCCTGCATATTGTTAGATGTAATTTATCTGAAAGAGCATTCACTACCGACACGCCTACGCCGTGAAGGCCGCCAGATACTTTATAGGAATTATCATCAAATTTTCCACCTGCATGTAAGATGGTCATAATAACCTCAGCAGCGGATCTTCCTTCCTCTTGATGAAGGTCTACGGGGATTCCGCGTCCATTATCAATAACAGTAACTGATTGGTCACTGTGAACAATTACTGATATTTCAGTGCAATGGCCTGCAAGCGCTTCATCAATTGAGTTATCCACGACTTCAAATACTAAATGATGGAGACCAGTTCCATCATCAGTATCACCAATATACATCCCAGGACGTTTTCGTACTGCATCAAGTCCTTTTAGAACCTTAATATTTGAAGCTTTGTATGTCATAGACTTCCTCTGCCTTAAATCAGGCAATTATACAGTTAATATCCTGCATCAATTTACGGACGTAATTTTACCATGTTCCACGTGGAACGTTCTACCACAGTCATGATTTGGTGGTATTAAGCAAATATCAGGTGAAGTAATAATAACCTGGCAGCGAATAAATTTTAAAAAGTCCTGTGCTTTTACTCTAAATAATGGGGATAGCTCGGCGTAAAAATCATCTATAAGATAAACAGTAGATATTGTCTGAATTTTATTCAATAAACAAATTTGGGCTACTTTAAGCAAATGCACCAGAAGTTTAAGTTCACCTCCTGATAGCACCTGTTCAACAGGTTGCCTACAAATTAAAAAACGAACATCGAAATATTGGGGGCCAATAGAAGTATATCCACGTGATAAATCAGATGGTAATTTGTTTTTCAATGCTTGCTCAAATGGTATTCTTTCACTCCAGCCTTTTTCATATACCAATGATAAGCCAGGAAAGATTGAAAATTCTTTGCAGAGGGAAGCGACTACAGAAGATATAGCCTCGAAATAATTTTTTCGAAATTCATCAATATCCAAAGCAGCTTCAGCCAAGCCATACTGAAAGGCGGATATTGTCTGCTTGTCATGATTTCTTAGTGCTACATTTCTTTGCTGAATCAATCGTTTGTATCTTTCCAAAATATGAATGAATTGTTGTTCCACGTGGAACACACCCCAATCAAAGTACTTACGTCTAGCTGAAGGACCACTCGTAAAAAAAGAAACTGATTGTGAGCTAAGAAACTGAAGAGGAATTAGAGAACTGACGGTAGATATTCTACGAACATCCTGTCCGTTTAACCTGACCCTTGATGATTTTAGATTTCTCTCAACTCCTATAATGTGCAAAGTTCCATCATATGCAGCCCAATTCGCAAATACTACTGTATTGTCTACAGATCCATCCTTAATCATTGGTTTTAAATAACGGGTACGAAAAGATCGGCCCCTAACTAAGGAATAAATAGCTTCCAAAAATGAAGTTTTTCCTGAGCCATTTGCCCCAACAAAATAATTAAGATCTTCTGAAAGGCAAACCTCAGCAGAAGAAATGTTTCTAAAATTATTAATACGAAGAAGTGAAAAGGGCAACGAATTTACAGCCGCATTGGCATTACAACATAGCGTGAGCTTACATCATCCAAGGAGTGAATAAGCACACTAGAATTCTCATCACTAAGATTCAAAATCACAAATTCAGAATCTATAATATTTAAAACATCAATCATATAGCTAACATTAAACCCAATAGATATTGGATCAAAAGGATAATCGATATCTAAATCTTCTTCAGCTACTTCATGCTCCGGATTATGCGCCTGAAGTTGAAGTTGGTTATGGGAGAATAATAAGCGAATGCCCCTAAATTTTTCATTAGATAGAATAGATGCTCGTTGTAATGCCTGTTTAAAAATAATTCTGTTTACTTTGACCTGCTTCGTTGAGTTTTTTGGAATAACGCGATCATAATCTGGGAATCGTCCATCAATAATTTTAGAACTCAATGTAAAATCACTGTGGTAAAACCGGATATAACTTGAAGTAATTTCAATGCCAATTGATTCAGTTTTATAAGAGAGAAGCCTATTTAACTCAATAATAGTCTTTCGCGGTAATATGACCTGATGCATATCGTGGTCTATGATAAGGCTCGTATAATCCGACAAAGCCAGTCGGTGGCCATCAGTTGCAACAGTTCGTAGTAAATTTGGCCGTATCTCCAACAACATTCCATTCAAATAATACCTAACATCCTGTAAAGCCATTGCAAATAACGTTTTATCTAGCAACCCTTTAAATATCCCCTCTTCTACTTTAAATGAAAGAGTCGATGCGATTGGATTAATTACAGGAAATTCAGAAGCCGGGAGAGAACCCAAACAAAAACGACTCCTTCCAGATTTAATATACACATTATTTGTTTCTACCTGTAAAGAAATTTGGGACCCTTCCTCAATCAAACGGGTGATATCAAAAAGTTTTCTAGCAGGTAAAGTAAATAAGCCATCTGTGTCTGCATTAACATTTATCCCTGACAGAATCTCAATTTCCATATCTGTTCCTGTTATGGTCATATATCCATTGTCAACAGCTAACAGAATATTGGTTAGAATTGGAAGAGTATGTCGCTTTTCAACAACACCATTTACAATCTGGAGAGCACCTAAAAGATCATGCTTATTAGTAATAATATTCATATTTAATTAATTTATTACAGTTATTATTAAGTATGTTAGTAACAGTAAGAACGGAATTTTAATAAATTTTACATAGACTTATGTTTAAATTGAAAGCCTTGAACCTGTGAGTATACTGTCAATTAATATACAAAACTTTGCGAATTTCATCCAAAATAAAAAACTAAATAAATTATCCACAGGATTTAAGCTATCCCATCAAAGTTCTCAACAGGTTTAGATAGTCTTCATCAATCGAACTATCCGAGCTGCGAAGTTCGGAAATCTTACGTACCGCATATAGAACAGTAGTATGATCTCGACCTCCAAAGGCGCGGCCAATTTCAGGCAAACTATGATTTGTCAATTCCTTAGATAGACACATCGCAACTTGCCTTGGTCTAGCCAAATTTCTGCTTCTGGAACTTCCATTAAGATCTGATATGCGAATTTTGAAATATTCAGCAACAGTCTTCTGAATATTTTCAATGGTAACAAGCTTATCCTGAACAGCAAGCATATCGCGAAGCGCTTCTCTACATGTCTCAATGTTAATCGGCTGCCCAGTGAATCGCGTACTTGCAATAATCCGCCTTAAAGCACCTTCAAGTTCACGAATATTGGATAAAAACCTTTTACCAATAAAAAATGCGACCTCATTAGGAAGATCAATTCCAAAAAGCTGTAAAGATTTTTGCTTAAGAATGGCGACCCTTGTTTCAAGCTCTGGCGGTTCAATACGTACAACAAGACCCCAGCCGAAACGCGATTTAAGCCGCTCTTCAATATTCATTTCCTTTGGATAACGATCGCTTGTCAACACTATTTGCTGTTGAGTTTCAAATAACGCATTAAAAGTATGGAAGAATTCCTCCTGCGATCTTTCCTTTCCAGCAAAAAATTGGACATCATCAATTAACAAAGCATTTACGCTTCGGTAGCGTCGTTTAAATTCATCCATTCGATTATGCTGTAGGGCGTGAACCATCTCAGCAATAAAAGTATTTGCATAAAGATATCTAACTTTTGCCTGGGGGTTATTGATGAGAATTTTGTTACCGATCGCGTGTAATAGATGAGTTTTACCGAGACCTACACCACCGTAGATGAACATGGGGTTGTAGACAGATCCAGGATTAATCCCGATTTGAAATGAAGCAGCCCTAGCCAACTGATTCGATTTTCCCTCTACAAAAGTGTCAAAGGTGAATTCAGAGTTTACGTTTGAATCGGTGTAAATTGATAAATCAATAGTGTCTATTTTTTGGTTGATTTGGGGATTATTACTTAGTACAGAATCAAATCCATGAATTGGAACTGCCGAAAGCTTAGGCTTAGTGCCGATTTCAAGAAATATTTGAGGAGCACTACTTCCTGAGTAGTCATGTAGATATGAAGTAATAAGATTGAAATAATGCTTTTTAACCCAATCCAAAACGAACCTATTAGGTGCTAAAAGGTTTATAGATTGCGTGGCATATGTAACCTGTAGTGGCAGTATCCATGTATTGAATTGTTGAGGACTTAGCGACGTTTTAAGCCTTTCAATACAATAATTCCAATTAGCGATGAAGGGACTATGCATCTAAGTATTTGTTTTGTATATAATTAATGTGGATAAAATATTTTTGAATTTTTTCATTCGTAGAAGTTTACAGGTCAAACTTAGACTTATCCACATCTTGCTTTTTGAAAACTGGTTGACAACCGGTGCCCATGGAGATATTTTTATGCGCCTTTCGTCTCGGTAAAACTGCAAAATAGCTAACCAATTGATGAAAAAGAAATTAAGCGCGCACCACCTCTTCATGGTTCCGCTTATAAGCTTATAAAAATAGTGATAATTATTTATTTCGAAAATTTTAGGTTTTAGCCATGAAAAGAACATTTCAACCAAGTCGTCTTAAAAGATCCAGAACACATGGTTTTCGTGCACGCATGGCGACGCGGAACGGCAGAAAAGTCCTGAATGCGAGGCGCGCAAAAGGGCGAATGAATTTGATCCCATAAATTCAGGAATTGGCTGACGAACGATTCCCCCGTCAAAATCGCTTGACAAAAAAAAGCGATTACACTTTTGTTTTTGAAAATGCAGGGAGCACCAGGGATAGGTATTTCACAATTTTATGGAGGCCGAGCGCAGCAGGAATTACGCGTCTCGGCTTGGCCATATCCAAAAAATATTTGAAAAAAGCCACGGACCGCAATCGTATTAAACGGTTAATACGAGAAAGCTTCAGGAAAAATGGAGCAATCCTTCCTAAGATTGACATCATAGTCCTTGCTGGCCAATCAATAGGAACGGCAAGCTCAAATGAGGTTAACACCTCACTACTCCAGCAATGGAGTAGCATCATAAACAAATTCAAACTATAGGCTCATCGTCTGATGGATAATTTCCGTTTGATCCTTGCAATTATGCTGTCCCTCTTAGGGACAATGATTTGGGAAGCCTGGCAGACAGATTATGTGCGTCCTAAGCAAGCATTGACCATAGCTGAGCCAAGTATCAAATCTGGCGAGTCAACTGAAATGCCCACGATTCCTACAGAAGCGGTAGGTAAAGGCGATGATATACCTGTATTAATGGATGAACCCGCAGGGCTAAAAAGTATTATTGTAGAAACGGACGTCTATAAAATGGAAATTGATACAAAAGGAGGCACGATTACAAAGTTATGGCTGACCGACTACGCACAATCAACTGATATGCCAGAAGATAAATACCTCCTTTTGGAAAACAATAGCAAAGAAAACTATTTTATTCTTCAATCGGGAATTATTGGAGAAATAAAGGATGCAGCACCGAATCACAAGGCTCCGTTTAAATCAGAGAATGAAAGTTATAAATTAGCGGATGGCTCCGAAGAACTAACCGTACCACTTATCTGGCAGGGTACGAGCGGGGTTACGGTTGAAAAAAAGTTTATATTTAGGCGCGGATCATACCTCATTAAAATGGAGCAGAAGGTTGTCAATAATGGCGGCCAGCAGTGGGCAGGTAGAGACTATAGACAGATAGTACGTAGAAAACCGGTCGCAGAGACGGGGGCCGGATTTGTTTATACCTACACAGGTGGGGCTTTTTTTAGCCCAGAGACCAAATTTGATAAGGTTGAGTTTGATGAAATGGATAGCACCGCACTTGCGCAGGATGTTATGGGTGGTTGGATAGCAATGATACAACACTATTTTATTGGTGCATTGATTCCAGAGCCCGGTGAGAAAGCGCATTTTTACAGCAATAAGTTATCGAACAATGAATACATCATTGGTTCATACGGGCCGGCACAAAGAATTGAACCAGGGGAGAATACGGTTTTCAAGGGGAATCTTTGGCTAGGACCAAAATTGCAGCAACAATTAGAAAATACTGCGGCAGGGCTGGAGCTGACTACCGATTATGGTTGGTTAACCATTTTTGCAAAACCCATTTTTTGGTTTTTGAATTACATACATCAATGGGTAGGGAATTGGGGGTGGTCAATTGTCATTCTGACGATACTGATAAAACTTGCTTTCTATCGCCTGTCAGCGGCAAGTTATCGTTCGATGGCGGCTATGAGAAAACTTTCTCCCAAGCTGCAAGCAATTAAGGAACGTTATGGGGAGGACAAGGAGCGTTTCAATAAGGCAATGATGGAGCTTTATCAGAAGGAAAAGGTTAATCCTGTAGGTGGGTGTCTTCCTATTCTTGTTCAAATGCCAGTATTTATTGCTCTTTACTGGGTACTGCTAGAAAGCGTCGAATTAAGAGACGCGCCTTTCATTCTATGGATTAATAGCCTGTCTGCTAAGGACCCCTATTTTGTTTTGCCAGTCATAATGGGCATATCCATGTTGATTCAGCAAAAATTAAATCCAACACCTCCCGATCCCATGCAAGCAAAGATAATGATGGCATTGCCCTTCATATTTACGGCAATGTTTGCATTCTTTCCATCAGGCCTGGTTCTTTACTGGGTGGTTAACAATGTCCTTTCTATTGCTCAGCAGTGGCGGATAACCCAGGTAATTGACAAGGCGGGGAGTAGGGACTGATCAAGGATACTATTGCGGGTATTGCCACTCCACCAGGAATGGGCGGGGTTGGCATACTGCGTATTTCGGGCATACACGCCCTTTCGATAGCAAAACATATCTGTTATCGAAATGTTTCAACCATTAACCCGAGAACTGCTTATTACTCCAAGTTTGTAGATGGTAATGGCTCGGTTCTGGACGAAGGGCTAATTCTCTATTTTCAATCACCTTCCAGTTTCACTGGAGAGGAGGTAATAGAGTTGCAGGGACACGGTGGCATGGTTGTTATGGATATGCTTCTTGCCAGGGCTTTAGAACTCGGTGCTAGGCAGGCACGCCCAGGTGAATTTAGCGAGAGAGCTTTTCTTAATGGAAAGTTAGATCTAGCTCAAGCTGAGGCAGTTGTTGATTTAATCAATAGTACAACCTCAACCAGTGCCAAGTTGTCTGCACGGACATTGCTGGGAGCCTTCTCTGAAAGAGTCAATCAATTGGTAATGGCACTGATTGAGATCAGGTCCTTTATTGAAGCAGCTATTGATTTTTCTGATGATGATATTGACCACCTCGCGGGGGGGGAGATAAGGGATAGGCTGACCATTCTTATTGAAAGAATTGACCATCTGACTGCCGAGACTAGAGTCGGCATAGTCATGCGTGATGGGCTTACCATAGTAATAGCCGGCCTCCCAAACGCCGGAAAATCCAGCCTATTAAACACACTTACTGGAATTAATAGAGCCATTGTTACTGAAATTCCAGGGACTACCAGGGATGTGCTTAAGGAACGAATGGAACTGGACGGCATACCACTTCACATGATTGACACAGCTGGACTTAGGGATAGTGAAGATTTGGTCGAAAGAGAAGGCGTGAGGAGGGCTAGGGAAGCTATGGTGACGGCGGATCACATACTTTGGATAGTTGATGATGAGAACGAAGCAATTCCTGACATAGAACCCCCTGGCTTGCCAGAAGCTGTCCCATTTACATTAATAAGAAATAAAATAGATATCACGGGCAGAACAGCAGACGTCATCAGGCATAATAATGGTACAACTGAAATAGCCATATCAGCGAAGACGGGCGCTGGCATACAATTATTGAAAAATCACTTAAAGAGCACCGCGGGTATTTCTGAAAATCAGGAAGGCGAATTTATTGCCAGAAGGAGACATCTTGAAGCAATTCGTAGGGCGAGGGGTCATACCTCATCCGCCTTGGAAAACCTTTCCATTTCAACGGCAATTGAACTGGTCGCTGAAGAGTTGCGTTTAGCGCAAATGAGCTTATCAGAGATTACTGGTGCCTATACGACGGAAGATCTTCTTGATGAGATATTTTCGAGCTTCTGCATAGGTAAATAGCTCCGCTGTTAACAGTTCTGCTTTTAGGTCCTTGCAGCTTTCGGTCGGAATTTGTGGACCATTCTAATCAGGTAATTCCGCTGACTAATCGCTTCTTTTTGAAACCTAAGAGCGATGTACCGGTTAATAATCCGTTCAACATCATCGCTGAGATCTGGTCTTTCTGAGATTACTCGATTTTTAAAGTCGAGCGGTCCCTCATGGCCCTGCCTTGTTATTCCAATCTGTGCAAGTCGCCTGCAAAAAAGAGCATATGCCTTACTGACAGGATCAGATGGCGGGCTTCCTGAATTTGAGATGAAGAAATACAGGATAACAAAGGAGATGGCGGAAAGTCCGAGGGAAAAGAATCCAAGGAGGCGCATGTCCATCCACTCCAGCCCAAATCCTGCCAAAAGGCCACGCTGCCGATTACGATCATAGCCAATGATCCATCTTTGCCACGAGAGATTGAACGAGTCTAGTCCCCACCGGACATTGCGAGCTAAGATTCCAGCAATGCCAGAATCATTAAAAGCAAAAATGGCGGCATCTCCTTCTGCTGAATTGGCGTCTAAATCCAATGAACGTTCAATCCGCTCTGGTGCAACGGCTGCTGTGGGATCTACGCGAGTCCAACCCTGTCCAGCGAGCCAAACTTCACTCCATGCGTGGGCGTCGGATTGGCGGACAATCAAGTAATTGCCACGAGGATTAAGCTCTCCGCCTTGATAGCCAGTTACCAGCCGACTTGGAATTCCCGCCAGACGCATTAGTATTGTGAAACTCGTGGCGAAATGTTCGCAGAATCCTTGCCTTGATTCGAATAAGAACTCATCGATAGGATCGTTTCCCAATAGAGGCGGCCGCAGGGTATAGACGAATGGGCCTTGATTAAAAAATTGCAAGGCTTTAAGTACAACGTCTCCTGGTGAAGATGAGTTGCTGCGCCAATTCTCTGCAAGTGTTTTGACGCGCGGCGAAATATTATCGGGAAGCTGAAGACCCAGCTTGGATTGAACTGGATGCAGTGATAAGGGGGCAAACCTAGGGAAGGATTCTGCTTCGTATCGCTTTGCTGAGCTTACAGGATATTGGGTCAATACTTGATAATCCTGGGTCAGTACGGCGTCCTTAGGCACGACCCCAGGAAGATCCAGCAAAATCAGCCAGGGGTTGTTGCTGGGCTCCAAATAGACGGTGTAGCTTGAGCTGGATATAGGATCAACCCTATCAGTTATTTCACGCATCATCTGCTGACTGCGATTCCACTGAAGACCATCGGTCATCCATAGGACTGGGCCACGCCAGTAACGCTGCTGCGGTGGGGGGAGTGAACCTTTAAATTCGACGCGAAAGGCAATCTCCTTGGATAAAATCAATTGACTCACGCTGCCAGGGCTTAATGTGTCGGACAAGCCGGTACGGGCGATTTTCTCCCCCATATTAATAGACCAAAGGGGTCCACTGAATCTCGGGAAGAAAAAGAAAAGAACTAGGGTGAGGGGTAAGGCCTGAACTGATAGGGCGAAAGCGCGGCGCAAGCCAAAACTCCAGTGCCAACAAAGGGAAATACGGCTTGAATCAATCAACACTGAAGTTAAACCCACTGCGGCCAAAAACATGGCTATGGCCACAGGCATAGAGCTGTCGAAAAGGAAGACCGTGATCAGGATGAAATATCCCAGCAGAACAGAAAACTGAAGATCCCTGTGCCACCGCAGTTCAATAACCTTGAGGCCGGACATCAACACCAGCAGGGAAACACCAGCCTCTGCACCGATTATAGTATGGGTCCTGAAAAAAAAGAGGGCAAAACCACCGATCGTCATCAGCAATAACAAAGATCTCCTAGGAAGCAGCCGGGGTTTGAAAACGGAGATTACCCGATAGAGAAGCAACAGGAAAAAAGCGGCTGTAAAGCTTCCGTCTATATATGTAAGATGAGGAGCAACGACGATTCCAAGGAAAAGAAATAACCGTAGGAGTAGAGAATTCTCCGGCGCGCGCTGTAGCGGATCCGGGAGATTATGCCGCTGCTTTTGCTGAGACCAGGCCACTAATCTCTCCAGCCGAAAAGAGACAGTGCAGTAAGGCACGTAGTCAAATGGTGGTCGCCAGCATCAGGTGAGATTCTGGTGCCCGGTATCCGTAATCCAAATTGAAGCCCATTACGCGAAGCCTCGAGCACGGCGAAGCAGAGCTGACCGAGCCGGTTTTCTGCATCTGGCCCAGGCGTATCGTCCCAATCCAGCCAGAAATCAGTAGATACCGGAGATTCATACTCACGGCTCATCAGATCCAGGCCGCGCGCCAGGGCTTTCCAATGGACGTGCTTAAGTGGATCTCCGACGCGATATTCACGCAGACCATGGAACTCCCCCCCTGAAATATCTTTTCGAAACAGGCCGTTCGCTGGATCTGTCGAAAGACCCTGGTAATCGATGGAGCGCCATGGCACAGGATTTGGGTAGACAAGGCAAGTCAATCCAGGCTCAAGATATGCCCATGCGAGGTAAAGCTTTAGAGGAAATCGGGTGCGAAGGAAGCATCGGCCCAAGTTGAAGCGCCCACGCTTGGTCATAGGAACCAGAAGCTGGAGGCGGTTATCCTGATCAGGTCCGGCATCACAGGCGCCCATGGCATGGCGGCCTAAATAGAGTTCAATATCAGGCCGGAGCCGCTGGTCGGTTGAGTCCAAGGAAAAGGAAAAGCGGGCAGACTGACCCGAGAAAACGGGGTCTACCCTCCCGCAGCGAAGCCTTAGACCAGCCAAATTCCGCCAGGTGTGGACCATAGCAAGCAGGCCAATGCTGGTGAGAAAGAAGGTCAAGAGAAAACCGAGATTATTGGCGTAGTTGATGGAGCCAATCAGCAACAGGAGCAACAGGCCGAAATAGAGCATGCCGAACCCCGTCGGCACTATATAGATAGCGCGTGGCTCAATGGTGATAGTGCCATCTGCTTGGGGGCGAGCCACACGGAAAAAATTGCCAAGGTTTTTGATCATGGAACCGCGACAGATTCAAAAAGGTACTTGGCCAACCCCATCCCATCGCTGCTATTTCCCTCACCACTCTGAAGACGATGACCGGCGACAGAAGGCAGTACTGTCTGAACATCTTCCGGGAGGACAAAGTCGCGCCCGTTGAGAAGGGCCCAGGCGCGAGCGGCATTCAGCAAACCCAATCCGGCTCTGGGTGAGAGACCGTGGTAGAAACGCGAGGAAGATCGAGTGAAGGTAAGGAGGGCTTGGCAATAGTCATAGATAGCTTCCGAGGCGTGGATCTGATCCACCTCCTTCTGGAGGTCCAACAACTGCTTCGGGGAAAACACAGGGCCAAAGCGGGCTAACAGTTGCCGCCTATCTTCTCCCTTCAACAGTGAGCGTTCGGCCTCGGCGTTGGGAAACCCGATACTGATCCGCATCAGAAAGCGATCCAATTGAGACTCAGGTAAAGGGTAGGTGCCGATCTGATAACCGGGATTCTGGGTTGCAATCACAAAGAAAGGTGTTGGCAAAGGGTGGGTTTCACCTTCGACGGACACCTGGCGCTCTTCCATGGCCTCCAAAAGGGCGCTCTGCGCCTTGGGTGTGGCGCGATTGATCTCATCTGCCAGTAGTACCTGAGAAAATATTGGACCCGGATGAAACCGGAATTCGCCACTGTTGCGCTCGAAGATAGATACCCCGGTAACGTCGGAAGGCAGCAGGTCGCTGGTGAACTGGATGCGGCGATAGCTCAGTCCGAGGAGATGCGCCAGGGCGTGGGCCAAGGTAGTCTTGCCGACCCCAGGCACATCCTCAATGAGCAAATGGCCTCTGGCTAAAAGACAGGCAATGGAGAGTCTGACAACGTCTCGTTTTCCTAACAGGATGCTGGAGGCTTGCAGAATCAGTGTGTCGAGGAGGGTTTTCATAGAAGCGCCGGCAGGGAGAGTAGAGCGTCAGATTGCCATGAATGGGGGACAGGAGCATCCTGATAAAATGAACTGACATTCCATTTAGAGTTTAGCCGAGATGTTTTACGAAAAAGGGTACCAAGTCATTGTGATCGGAGGAGGGCACGCTGGTACTGAAGCTGCCTTGGCTGCGGCCCGGATGGGGGTGGGCACGTTATTGTTGACCCACAATATCGAAACATTGGGCCAAATGAGCTGCAACCCTGCCATTGGAGGGATCGGCAAGGGCCATCTGGTAAAAGAGATCGATGCCCTTGGCGGAGTGATGGCCAGGGCGGCGGATAGGGCAGGGATCCATTTTCGTGTGCTGAATTCGCGTAAAGGGCCCGCCGTCAGGGCAACGCGTGCCCAAGCGGACCGTAGTCTGTACAAAATTGCAGTGCGCCATGCGCTTGAGAATCAGCCCAATCTCGATCTCTTTCAACAGGCCGTTGATAATTTGCTTATGGAAAATGGTCGAGTTGTGGGGGTTATCACCCAGATGGGTCTGAAATTCAGGGCTGAAGCCGTGGTGCTGGCGGCGGGGACGTTTCTGGGTGGTCGAATCCATATCGGGCTTTCGAACTGCGAAGGTGGCCGGGCAGGCGACCCGCCGTCCAATGCCTTGTCCAGCCGTCTGCGGGAACTGCCCCTCCAGGTGCGTCGCTTGAAAACGGGCACACCACCCAGAATTGACAGCCGTAGCATCGACTATTCGTTGTTGGATATCCAACCCAGCGACGACCCTCGGCCAGTATTTTCCTTCATGGGATCGCCCCAAGATCATCCGACGCAAGTGGTTTGCCATATCACCCGGACCAATGAAGAAACCCATGAGATCATTCGTTCAGGTTTGTCGCGATCCCCCATGTACACAGGCGTTATCGAAGGCGTAGGGCCCCGATATTGTCCATCTATTGAGGACAAGGTGGTCCGTTTTTCGGACAAGGATTCGCATCAGATCTTCATTGAGCCCGAAGGGTTGGGCGTGAACGAGGTCTATCCCAACGGCATATCGACCAGTCTGCCTTTCGACATTCAACATCGGCTTGTACGTTCCATGAAGGGATTTGAACGGGCGCATATCACCCGGCCGGGCTACGCCATCGAGTATGACTTCTTTGACCCACGGGATCTTCGCCCTTCACTGGAAAACCGCCACATCGCGGGCCTATTCTTCGCGGGCCAGATCAATGGAACGACCGGATACGAGGAGGCCGCAGCCCAAGGGTTGCTGGCAGGCATCAATGCGGCGAGACTTGCTCAAGGGCAAGAGGCCTGGTGCCCCAGGCGTGACGAGGCTTATATCGGGGTCATGGTGGACGATTTGATTACCCAGGGTATTACCGACCCCTATCGAATGTTTACCAGCCGGGCAGAGTATCGATTGATGCTGAGGGAGGACAATGCAGACCTGCGTTTGACCGAAATGGGGCGTGAAATAGGGGTAGTTGACGAAGGGCGATGGCAAACATTCGCCCAAAAACGCGAGGCTATCGAACGGGAGACACAGAGACTTTCCGAGATAATGGTGCGGCCTGGATCGCTGGATACAGCGCTGGAGATAGCCGTTCTGGGTTCAGCTCTCAGTAAGGACGCAAGGGCGCTAGATCTCTTGACCCGCCCTTCCGCGACCTATCAAGGCTTGATGGCAGTGCCTGGGATCGGGCCGGGGGTCGAGGACGCCCGAGTTGCGGAACAAGTGGAGATACAGATCAAATACGCTGGTTACATCAAACGGCAAGAGGAAGAGATCGCCCGCCACATACAGACGGAAAACCTGCGCTTGCCAAGAGATCTTGACTACGCAGAGGTCAGGGGACTTTCAACCGAAGTGAGAGAAAAGCTACAGCGGCAAAGGCCGGAAACCCTTGGTCAGGCGAGCCGGATACCAGGAATGACGCCAGCGGCGATTTCCATACTGCTGGTGAATCTTAAGAAGAGATCGGCAGTATGAAACTGCCGAAAGACCTTCAAGCAAAATGCATCTTGCGATTAAAACAAGGGATGGAGCAGATGGGACAGGCTATGACAGAGAGCGAGCAAGATCGCCTTGCCAGTTATCTGAGGCTGCTGTTGAAGTGGAATTCAGCCTACAATCTGACCGCCGTCCGCGACCCTCAGGAAATGGTGGTCCGGCATCTTCTCGATAGTTTGAGTATCTTGCCCTACATATCCGGGCAAGCCCTTCTTGACGCCGGAACTGGACCAGGCCTGCCAGGAATCCCGCTGGCCATAATGCAGCCTGGAAGGCGATTTACGCTGTTGGACTCCAATGGCAAGAAGATCCGTTTCGTCCGGCAAGCGGCATTGGAATTGGAATTAGAAAATGTAATTGCGGTGCAACAAAGGATTGAAGACCAAAATCCAACGGCCACCCTGGATTTGGTGATGGCAAGGGCCTTTACGGCGCTGCCGCAGCTCTATTGCATGTGCAACCCCTTGCTGCGCCCGGGTGGCAGGCTGTTGGCGATGAAAGGCACTGCCCGCTCCATTGCGGACGAGATGTCTGATTTGGAGGGAGTCACTACTGAAGTCCATCGGCTCAATGTGCCCTTTCTCGAAGAAGAAAGGCATCTGGTCATTATTCAAGAGGCCGGCATCAGCCGGTAACGCCAATTTATCCCTGATAGAATGCGCCAATTTACTCGCAACCCGGAGAAGCTAGGACCATGGGTCAAGTGATCACTATTGCCAATCAGAAGGGCGGGGTCGGAAAGACCACGACTTCCATCAACCTGGCTGCGTCGCTCGGCTTTCTGGGCGAAAAGGTATTGTTGCTGGATATGGACCCCCAAGGTAACGCCACCATGGGGTCCGGAGTCAACAAGCACAATCTGAGCAAGACCTCCTGCGAGGTGCTGCTGGGAGAAGCGACTTTCGATGACGCCATCATACATCTTGAACAGGTGAAGTATGACATCGTACCAGCCAACGCTGACCTGACGGCTGCGGAGGTGGGGTTGATGGACGCCGCGTTGCGCGAACGTCGCCTGCGTCTGGCTATGGAAGATATACGCAGAATATACGACTACATCCTCATCGATTGCCCCCCATCCCTGAACATGTTGACCTTGAATGCGCTGGTGGCGGCCGATGGTGTATTGATCCCGATTCAGACCGAATACTATGCACTGGAAGGTCTGTCGGCCCTGGTTAGTACCATCAAACAAATTCGGGCAAACCGTAACCCTGAACTGGAAATCGTGGGAATCTTGCGCACCATGCATGACCCTCGAAACAACCTGGCAAACGATGTCTCCGCCCAATTGATCCGCCACTTCAAGGAGCGCGTTTACCACGCCATCATCCCGCGTAATGTGCGCGTGGCAGAGGCACCGAGCCATGGCCTTCCTGTTTTGATGTATGATAAAGATTCACGAGGCGCCGAGGCCTATCTCGAACTCGCAAAAGAGATGTTAAGAAACAAGTCCTAGGCGAAGGTGCTTCACCACCCATAACGATTTCAGTAACAAACCATCATGTCATCGAAAAAACGTGGTCTGGGCCGGGGGCTGGATGCCCTGCTGGGTGGCTCCTCCGGAGAAGAGCAGGGAGAGAGCGAAACCGTCAACGCAGAGGTTGCGCACCTTCCCGTCGATTTGATTCAGCGAGGGCGCTTTCAGCCTCGAAGGGACTTTGATCAGACCAGTCTGCAAGAACTGGCCGACTCGATAAAGGCTCAGGGGGTGGTCCAGCCCATCGTTGTCCGGCCAATCGAGGAGGGGCGATATGAACTTATCGCCGGAGAGCGGCGATGGCGAGCATCGCAGTTGGCGGGAAAGCAAGACATCCCAGTCGTGATTCGTGCGGTCAACGACCAGTCAGCCATGGCGATGGGGCTGATCGAAAACATACAGCGCGAAGACCTGAATGCGGTGGAAGAAGCCAGTGCCTTACATCGACTGCTCAATGAATTTGGTCTTACCCACCAACAAGTTGCCGAAGCGATTGGAAAGTCGCGCACGACGGTCACAAACCTGCTCCGACTTCTGGAACTCAATGACGATGTCAAGGAGATGATTGAGAAGCATGTCCTTGAAATGGGACATGCCCGTGCGCTGTTGGGCCTGAAGGGAACCGATCAAAGCAAGGCGGCAAGGCGCGTTGTAGATGACGGCCTGTCCGTGAGAGAGACGGAAGAACTGGTTCGCACCCTGCAGAGCAGCAAAGCCGAAGAAACGAAGGAGCCGGACAATCAGCAGGGAAAGCGGATTGACCCCGATGTGCAACGCCTCATCGAGGGGCTGAGCGAGAAGCTTGGCGCCTCGATACAACTCCAACAAGGAAGGGGCGGGAAAGGGAAGCTCGTAATCAGCTACAACAGCTTGGAAGAGCTGGATGGCATACTCGACCACATCCATTGAATTGATAATTGTCATGGCATGACTTTCGCGATCGGGAAGAATCCGGCTAAAGCTTCAGAAATTCAATAGGGTATGAGTTTTGCCGCAGGCCCCATGCGGCGGTCAGACCCTTTGGTATTCAGGCATCGGTGGCTAAATTTTCCCTGGGTGAGGTTTAATGTGAGACACAAAGTCTTTCTTATCGGCACGTAGCTTGACCTTATAGAAGCAAGCCCTTATAGTTGCGCCCGTTGTCACACTGAGGTCCGGCAATGGTCGCTTACCCCCACTCGGGTCGCGAAAAGGTCGAGAAATTGCTGGTGCTACAGATGATGGCGGCCCTAACGGTTCCGCTTCTATTCATGCTGGATGGTATGTACTCCGCGTTCTCGTCAGCGCTCGGTGCCGGCATAGCGCTGCTTGCCTGTTCCGTGCAGGCGCTGAAGATGTTTGGACCTTACCGGGCGCAGAACCCCGATGACCTTCTGGGGATGATATTGTTTTCGGAAGCGACGAAAATGATCACGGTGGCCGGGCTGTTCGCCTCAACGTTTCACTTTCTTGAGTGGGTGAGGCCGGTTTCCATATTTAGCGGATTTATCATCGTATATTTGACTCCTTTGCCAACCATTGTCTCGGGACTGTGGGAAGGCAACAACAGAGCAGAGCCATGGCCTCGGAAACCCTGACTACATCGGAATATATAAGACACCACCTGACCAATCTGACTTTCGGGCGTTTGCCCGATGGCGGTTGGGCATTTGCGCATAATGCCGATGAGGCGGCCTCGATGGGCTTCTGGGCTTTCCATGTTGATACCCTCGGCTGGTCTGCGGCGCTCGGCGTGTTTTTTGTTCTTTTATTTCGTCAAGCAGCGAAGGGCGCAACCGCAGGGGTCCCGTCCGGAATCCAGAACTTTGCCGAGTCGGTGATCGAGTTCGTCGATTCAAGCGTCCGCAGCTCGTTTTCCAGCCGGAATCCACTAGTCGCTCCGTTGGCCCTGACGATTTTCCTCTGGGTTTTTCTGATGAACCTCATGGACCTGGTACCCGTTGATTGGATCCCATGGGTGCTGGGCGACCATGGACTCGGCATCTTTCATTTCATGAAGGTGGTGCCCACGACCGATCCCAACGCTACCTTCGGCATGGCCTTCGGTGTTTTCTTCCTGATCCTTTTCTACAGCATTAAGATCAAAGGCGTGGGCGGCTTCGCCGCTGAACTGACCTTGCAGCCGCTGGGCAAATGGTTTCTGCCGTTCAATTTCGTGCTGGAGGGCGTGGGCCTGATCGCCAAGCCCGTTTCGCTATCGTTGCGACTCTTCGGCAACATGTACGCCGGGGAGATGATTTTTATCCTCATTGCCCTGATGTACGGCGCCTCCATCGCAGTGGGCACTTTCGGCGTCTTGCTGCAACTCGGCTGGGCAATTTTCCATATCCTGATCATTACGTTGCAGGCATTCATCTTCATGACGCTGACCATTGTCTATCTGGATATGGCGCATCAGGAACACCACTAATCCATCCTTATCGTTCTTAAATCTTTTTTCACGGGAGACAACCATGGAACAAGCACTTCTTTATGTTGCAGCAGCCCTTATGCTGGGTTTTGGGGCGATGGGCGCCGCTATAGGTATCGGCACCCTGGGCGGAAAGTTTCTCGAAGGCGCGGCACGTCAGCCGGAACTTATTCCAGTTCTTCGTACCCAGTTCTTCGTTGTCATGGGCTTGGTCGATGCCGTACCCATGATTGCCGTCGGTCTCGCCATGTACGTCATGTTCGCCGTTGCCGGCTGATTGCAAGAATAGGATTGGCAGTGATATCCGATCCTTACTTAATCAAGAGGTAGCGTAATGAACATTAACGCGACACTGATCGGGCAGACTATCTCGTTCATTATCTTCGTATGGGTCACCATGCGATTTGTATGGCCGCCCATCATGAAGGCATTGGAAGAGCGCAAAACAAGGATTGCCGAAGGTTTGGCGGCTGCCGAGCGCGGCCTGCACGAGCAGGAGCTGGCCAAAGAGCGCGCAAAGGATGTTTTGCAAGAGGCCAAGATGATTGCGTCCGACATAGTTTCACAGGCCCAAAAGCGGGCCTCTGAAATCGTCGAGGAGGCAAAGGGCAATGCCCGCACCGAAGGAGATCGCTTGATGGCCGCGGCTACGGCGGAGATCGAACAGGAAGCCAACCGGGCGCGTGAGCATCTGCGTGAGCAGTTGGGCTCCCTTGTCATTCGTGGCGTCGAGAAGATCCTTGAGAAGGAAGTCGATGTCACGGCTCACAAGGGCATCGTGGATAAACTGGCAGCGGAAATCTAAGGCAGGGTCATGGCCGGAGAGAAAACGACTATCGCTCGTCCCTATGCGGAGGCTGCGTTTACTGTAGCCAAAAAGGCAGGAGCCATCGGCCAGTGGTCGGGCTTGCTGAATTTGCTGGCGGCTGTAGTGACCGATGACCGGGTGGCCGCGATGATTGCCAATCCCCGCCTGGGAAAGCAACAAAGCCTAGAGCTATTGCTTGATCTCGGTGGGGAGGGCCTCAGCGCGGAGGCACGTAATCTCGTCAAGTTGCTGACGGAGAACGGCCGCTTGCAAGTGCTTCCCGAAATCGCGACGCTTTTCGATAAGCTGAAAAGCGAGCACGAGGGCAGTATTGAGGTTCAGATCCTCTCTGCCTACGCAATCGAAGCCGATCAGCAGGCTAAGCTGGCGGCCGCGTTGAAATCTAAATTGGGCAAGGACGTTCATATCACCAGCGAGCAAGATCCCTCGCTGCTTGGCGGTGTAAAGATCCGCGCGGGCGATCTGGTTATCGACGGCACGATCAAAGGCAGGATCGCGCGTTTGGCTACAGAATTCGGAATTTAAGCGAGAAGCCATCATGCAACTCAATCCCTCAGAAATCAGCGAGCTGATTAAAAGCCGGATCGAAAAGTTCGATCTGAAAACGGAAGCCAAGAGCGAAGGAACCATCGTCAGCCTGACAGACGGCATTTGCCGTATCCATGGTCTGGATGACGCCATGTCTTATGAGATGCTGGAGTTCCCCGGCAACACCTTTGGGTTGGCGCTCAACCTCGAACGGGATTCCGTCGGGGCTGTCGTGCTCGGCGAATACAAACATCTCTCCGAAGGTGATGCGGTGAAGTGTACCGGCCGCTTGCTGGAAGTTCCGGTAGGCGAAGCCCTTTTAGGTCGCGTGGTCGACGCGCTGGGTAATCCCATCGACGGCAAGGGTCCGATCAACACAGCCGAATCTTCGCCCATAGAGAAGGTCGCTCCCGGCGTCATCGCACGTCGGTCGGTGGACCAGCCGGTACAGACCGGTATCAAGGCAATCGACGCCATGGTGCCCATTGGACGCGGCCAGCGCGAATTGATCATCGGCGATCGCCAGACCGGCAAGTCCGCCGTGGCCATCGACACCATAATCAATCAGAAGGGCACCGGAGTTAGGTGCATTTATGTGGCTGTCGGACAGAAAAACTCCACCATTGCGCAGGTCTTGCGCAAGCTGGAGGAGCATGGCGCCATGGAACATACCATTATCGTCGCGGCACCAGCGGCGGATTCAGCCGCAAAGCAGTTCTTGGCGCCTTACGCCGGATGCGCCATGGGTGAGTATTTCCGCGACCGTGGCCAGGACGCGCTCATCGTCTATGATGACCTGACCAAGCAGGCCTGGGCGTATCGCCAGGTGTCCCTGCTGCTGCGTCGTCCGCCTGGCCGTGAAGCCTATCCCGGCGATGTTTTCTATCTCCATTCCCGGCTGCTTGAAAGGGCCGCGCGCGTCAACGAGAGCTATGTGGAGCAGTTCACGAACGGTGCCGTCAAGGGCAAGACCGGGTCACTGACCGCGCTCCCGATCATTGAAACCCAGGCCGGCGACGTTTCGGCCTTCGTTCCCACGAACGTAATCTCTATCACCGACGGCCAGATCTTCCTGGAGACCAGCCTGTTTAATTCGGGTATTCGGCCGGCGATCAATGCCGGTTTGTCGGTGTCCCGCGTTGGAGGATCAGCCCAGACCCCGATCATCAAGAAGCTGGGAGGAGGCATACGACTTGCGCTTGCGCAGTATCGCGAATTGGCTGCCTTCTCTCAATTCGCATCCGACCTGGACGAGGCTACCCGGAAACAACTGGAACGAGGCCAGCGAGTCACCGAGCTGATGAAGCAGCCGCAATACTCCCCCATGAGCGTGGGGCAAATGGCAGTTTCCCTGTTCGCAGTGAACGAGGGATATCTGGACGACGTCGATGTCAAGAAAGTTGTCGATTTCGAGTCCGCCATGCAGTCCTATATGAAGAGCAGCCATGCAGAACTGCTAGGCAGGATCACTGGAACCGGCGCGTTCGATGTCGATACGGCGAATGCGCTGCATGGAGCCATCAAGGACTTTAAGGCCAACAATACCTGGTAAGGTCCTGGAAAAGCGACAGAGTAAACAGTTATGGCAGGCGCCAAAGAAATTCGTACACAGATCGCGTCGATCAAGAATACACAAAAGATCACACGCGCCATGCAGATGGTGGCCGCCTCGAAGATGCGCAAGGCAGAGGAACGGAAGTCTGCCTCCCGCCCTTACGATCAGAAGATCAGGGCGGTAATCTCGCATCTGGCCCATGCGCATCCCGAATACACCCACAGCTTCATGAAGACCCGTCCAGTCAAACGGGTGGGCTATATTGTGGTCTCATCCGATCGCGGGCTTTGTGGTGGCCTCAACAGCAATCTATTCCGGAGCTTGATCAGGGAGATCCGGGTAAGAATGGAGCAGGGGCTAGAGGTCGATTTTTGTGTGATCGGCACCAAGGCTTTGGGCTTTTTTCAGCGTTTCGGCGGCAAGGTCCTGGCGCAAGCGACCCATTTGGGCGATTCACCCCACCTGGACAGCCTCATCGGCCCCAGTAAGGTCATGATGGATGCCTTTGAGAGGGGCGAACTGGATGCGATCTATCTGGCGCATAACGAGTTCGTAAACACCATGACTCAGAGCCCTGTTGTCAAGCAACTGGTTCCGATCACGGCGGAAAAAGATGACCGTTTGAAACACCACTGGGACTATATCTATGAGCCCGAGTCCAAGGATGTGCTGGATGAGCTCTTGAAGCGCTACATAGAGTCCCAGGTTTATCAGGGCGTAGTGGAAAACGCAGCCTGTGAGCAGGCGGCGCGCATGGTGGCGATGAAGTCCGCGACCGATAATGCCGGCAACCTGATCAAGGAACTCCAGTTGATCTACAACAAAGCCCGCCAAGCGGCTATCACGCAAGAAATCGCCGAAATCGTCGGCGGTGCGGCTGCGGTCTAAGAGTAATGAATCATATTTTGACGAGGAATCAGTAATGAGCTCCGGTAAAGTGGTGGAAGTCATCGGCGCGGTGGTGGACGTGGAGTTCCCCCGTAGCGAAATGCCGAAAGTTTATGATGCCCTGACGATCCCTGCCATGGGACTGACCCTTGAAGTACAGCAGCAACTGGGTGATGGCGTAGTTCGGACCATCGCCATGGGTTCGACCGATGGCCTGAAGCGCGGGTTGGGGGTATCCAATACCGGCGCCCCTATTTCCGTGCCGGTGGGGCAGAAGACCCTGGGCCGTATCATGGATGTGCTGGGCAATCCTGTGGACGAAGCGGGCGCCATTGAGGCGGACCAGCTCATGCCGATTCACCGCGCGCCCCCAAGCTTCGAGGAACAGGCATCCACCACGGAGATCCTGGAGACTGGCATCAAGGTCATCGACCTCATCATGCCCATCTCAAAAGGCGGTAAGGTAGGTTTGTTCGGGGGCGCCGGGGTGGGCAAGACTGTTACCCTGATGGAACTGATCCGCAATATCGCAGTGGAACATTCCGGTTACTCGGTTTTCGCCGGCGTCGGTGAGCGTACCCGCGAAGGCAACGATTTTTACCACGAAATGTCGGATGGTGGCGTCCTCGACAAGGTGGCTCTGGTCTACGGCCAGATGAATGAGCCGCCTGGCAACCGCTTGCGCGTCGCCCTGACCGGCCTGACCATGGCGGAGTATTTCCGCGATGAAGGGCGCGACGTGCTGATGTTCGTCGACAATATCTATCGTTACACGCTGGCCGGTACGGAGGTATCCGCCCTGCTTGGACGCATGCCGTCCGCTGTGGGTTACCAGCCAACCCTGGCCGAGGAAATGGGTGTGCTGCAAGAGCGCATAACCTCCACCAAGATTGGTTCCATAACCTCCTTCCAGGCGGTTTACGTTCCCGCCGACGACTTGACCGATCCCTCGCCGGCAACCACTTTTGCCCACCTGGACGCTACCCTGGTGTTGTCCCGACAGGTTGCCGAGCTGGGCATCTACCCAGCCGTAGACCCCCTAGACTCCACCTCGCGCATGCTCGACCCCCATGTGGTCGGAGTTGAACACTATGAGGTCGCTCGTGGCGTACAGGGCGTGTTGCAGCGCTATAAGGAGCTGAAGGACATCATCGCGATTTTGGGCATGGACGAGCTTTCTGAAGAGGATAAGCTGGTGGTGTCACGTGCCCGCAAGATTCAGCGCTTCCTTTCCCAGCCCTTCTTTGTGGCAGAAGTCTTCACTGGCGCGCCGGGCAAGTACGTCTCGCTGAAAGATACCATCGCTGACTTCAAGGCCATACTCAACGGCGAATATGACCATCTGCCGGAGCAGGCCTTCTACATGGTTGGTGGTATCGAAGAAGCGGTCCGCAAAGCGCAGTAGTAATACGAAAGTGGAGAAGGCGTAATGGCAATGACCATCCATGTCGATATCGTCAGTGCGGAAGGGGCGATTCACTCCGGGCTGGCCGAAATGGTTTTTGCTCCGTCCGAGTTTGGCGAAGTGGGCATCGCCCCGCGGCATGCCCCCTTGATTAGCCGGCTGAAGCCGGGTGAGGTCAGGGTCCAGAACGGTGAACAGATGGAATATTTCTATGTCTCCGGCGGCATACTTGAAGTGCAGCCACATGTAGTTACCGTTCTGGCGGATACGGCTATGCGTGCCCGAGACCTTGATGAAGCTGCCGCGCAAGAGGCAAAGAAAAGGGCGGAAGAGGCCCTGGTCAACAGGACCGGAGAATTCGAATACGCCAAGGCACAGGCGGAACTGGCAGAGGCAGTTGCTCAATTGCGCGCCATCGAGAAAATCCGCAAGCAGACCAAGAGCGGTTAAGCTGATAACATGGAACGGCCCTCCCTGACCGGGAGGGCCGTTTTTTATGTGCTGAAACAACAGGAACTGCCATGAGTGACGCCATCAAATCCGGGAAATTCGTTTCGCTGACCTACTCCATCTGCGATACCCAAGGTAATGTTCTGGAACAGAATGACATACCCGTGAATTATATCCATGGTGGCGACATGGAACTCATTGGCGGCATGGATAAAGCCGTCGAAGGCAAAAGGGCTGGAGACAGGGTTGAATTCAACGTCCCATCGGAGAAAGCCTTTGGAGACCACGACCCCGATCTGACCTTTACCGATGATATTGAGAATGTGCCACCTCAATTCCGCTATATAGGGGCAGAGGTGCAGATGCAAAGCGAGCAGGGCGAGATTAAGAGCTTCTATGTCACCCGCATCGACGGCGGCAAGTTGACGATCGACGGCAACCACCCCATGGCGGGCAAGACGCTGATAGTCACCGTCAATGTCCAGGAGGTACGGGACGCCACCAAGGAAGATGCCATGACCCTTGCAGGCGCCGGCAAGTGCAGCATCAATTAGCGAGGCTCATAACGGGTCTACTTCAGACAAGCTGCACTACCAGGAAATAAGCTTACCGGCAGCTGAACCTCTGTTTACTCCAGCTTTCTTTGCCGCGAGTTGTATATGCCTCCCCCCGCCAAAAGGTACTCGGAAAGCACGGCGGCGGCCTTTTCCCTCTGGATATCATGAACAACGTCGATGCCGCGTTGTTGCAGCTCGATCCAGCGTTCCGCCATTTTGGGGCCTTCATCGAATCCAATAGCACGTGCGTCTTCGTCGCGAGCGCCAATGACTAGACGGCGGACGCCAGACCAACAGATGGCGCCGAAACACATGGCACAGGGCTCGGTGCTGGTGACTAATTCGTGGACAAGCAGACAGTCTGCGCCCAGGTCATAGGTATTGAGCTTCCTCTGCGCCAGGGAAAAAGCGACCATTTCGGCATGCAGGATGGATAGCCTTTCCGTCATGACCAGGTTGACACCCAGTGAGACTAGCTTGCCGCTGTCGCGCTCGAAGATGGCTGCCGCGAAGGGGCCGCCGGTCTGCTCCGATACATTGCGGCGTGAGGCCTCAATGACGAAAGACATCCGGTCATTAACAGCTTGCATGGGGGAGATGCCTTGGGTATAGGCTCCGATCCAGCCTGGCAGCTCGAACTGAATGGCGGGGGGTTGGTTGAACATGTAGTAGCCGATCTCGATGGGGTTCTGGAATTATTGCACCTATGAAGTGGAAAAGGTGTGATGAGAATTGAACGCGGAATATCTTGATTCCTATGACCAAACTGGAGAGGCCGCACTGAATATCCAGATTGAAGACATGTCCAGGCGCGGCGAGGGTGAAGTCGAGAGGCTTGCGATGCGAATCGCCGCGATGGACCCTTGGCTCCGGCTGGGTTATTCGAAGGAAAGTATTTCGGTCTATTTGCGCAATCCCGAACCGGATGCGGGCCGCTTGGCGATTGTCGTCAACGATGCCGTTGCCGGCATCCTTTGCCTCAGATATCCCTGGCTGCGGGGCGTCTATATCGAAATGTTTGCCCTGATACCAGAGGTGCAGGGGATGGGGGTGGGTTCCCGCATGCTCGAATATATCGAGGGGGAATTTCAGAGCAAGACGCGAAATATCTGGCTGCTGGTTTCAGCCTTTAATGGAAAGGCGCAGGGTTTTTATCGGGCTAAGGGCTTCCTACAGATCGGCAAGATCAAGGATTTTCTGGTCGAAGGCGAGGATGAAATTCTCATGCGGAAAACCATTCAGCCGATCAAGCCCTGATTATTCGAAACCCTGAGTCAGCACCACCAGTTGATCCAGCTTATTGCGGGCCGCGCCGCTGGCGATGGCGGCATGGGCCTTTTTGACCCCATCCGCCAGCGTGCTGGAGATCCCGGCGGCGTATATGGCGGCCCCGGCATTCAGGACTACGATGTCTCTGGCGGAGCCGGGGTGATCTTCCAATACCGAACGGATGATGCGCAAGCTGTCCCCGGCATCGGCCGCCTTGATGGCCTCAATGGGGCCGCGCTGGATGCCGAAGTCCTCCGGCTGGATGCTGAAGCACCGGATCTGGCCCTCCTTCAGTTCCGCCACGTCGGTGGGACCGGCGATGCTGATCTCGTCTAGTCCGTCACGGGCATGCACCACCAGCACATGGCGGGAGCCGAGCTTTTGCAGCACAAGGGCAAGAGGTTCCAGCAGCTCGGCGCTAAAGACCCCCAGGACCTGGTTGGGTGCCCCCGCCGGATTGGTGAGGGGGCCGAGGACATTGAAGATGGTGCGGACGCCCATCTCCCGGCGCGGCCCGATGGCGTGCTTCATGGCGCCATGGTGAGCCGGGGCGAACATGAAGCCGACCCCCGCCTTTTCGACGCATTCGGCCACCTGGAGGGGGCTGATGTCGAGCCGCACCCCGGCGGCCTCTAGTACGTCGGCGCTGCCGGACTTGGACGTTATGGAACGGTTGCCGTGCTTGGCCACTCTTGCCCCGGCGGCGGCTGCGACGAAGGCGGCGGCGGTTGAGACGTTGAACAGGCCGCTGGCGTCGCCACCGGTGCCACAGGTATCGACCAGATGGGTCTTACTGATGGCTACGGGGGCCGCCAGCTCGCGCATGACGACCGCCGCTGCAGCGATCTCGGTCACCGTCTCTCCCTTCATGCGCAGGCCGACGAGGAAGCCGCCGATCTGGGCCGGGGTGGCGCCGCCAGTCATGATGGTCTTCATCACGGCGGTCATCTGCTCCTGGCTCAGATCCTGACGGCCGATGACCTGATTGATCGCCTCTTTGAGATCCATTTACTTGCCCTCGATGAAATTGCGCAGCAGGTCATGGCCGTGCTGTGTGAGGATGGATTCGGGGTGGAACTGCACCCCCTGCACGTCTAGCGTCCTGTGGCGCACACCCATGATCTCGTCCATCGCACCATCCCGCTCGGTCCAGGCGGTGATCTCCAGGCAGTCCGGCAGGCTGGCCCGCTCGATCACCAGGGAGTGGTAGCGGGTAGCCTCAAAGGGATTGGCTAGCCCGCTGAAGACGCCGGTATCGGCATGGAAGATCGGCGAGGTCTTGCCGTGCATCACCTCGCGGGCATGGACGATCCGGCCGCCGAAGGCTTGGCCGATGGACTGGTGCCCCAGGCAGACCCCCAGAATCGGGATGCGGCCGCCAAAAGCATTGATCGCCGCCAGGGAGATGCCCGCCTGATCAGGGTCGCAAGGGCCGGGAGAGATCACCAAGCGGTCCGGTGCCATAGCCTCGATCTCCGCGACAGTAATGGCATCGTTGCGGAAGACTCGCACCTCCTCGCCTAGCTCGCCCAGGTATTGCACCAGGTTGTAGGTGAAGGAGTCGTAGTTGTCGATCATCAGCAGCATATTTTACCTATCCTATTGTTCTATCGGCTGTAGCCGACTATGTCGACGCTCGCTATTTTCCTGCTGGAGTTAGCGCGGTGGTGACGGCACCGGTGAGATGTGCATTATCGCCTGGGAGGGAAGCCTCCTCCAGTTCGAGCATCAGGCACGGGTTATGTGACGCGGGTGCTTTCATGGCAGCGAAACCGGTCACTTGCACTTTGCTGCCAGATATGGCGATAGACAAGCTCGGCGACCTCCTTCTTGTCCTCTGCCGTGTAGGGAGGCTCAGGTAGGGCCTGATAGACGTGATCGAGGATAAATACCTCGACCTCGGCCTGCGTTTGTTCTTTCTCGGTCCATTGTTCCAGCGGTGCGATCAAGCACTGTAAATCGGCCAGCAATTCTCGGCTGGCCTGCTTGATCAGTTCGCGTTCCGACCCATTGAGCGACTCTTTCCGGAGCAGGTCGAACAGCGCCAACTGTTCCTCGGTGAGGCCCAATTCGACCGCCCGCCGCTGTTCCTCGTCCAGACTGCCGGACAAATCCCATAGCCTGGCGAAAGTCTCCTCCACGGTGGCTCTGTCCTTGTCGGCGTTGTAGGCCGCAATGACTTCCTGGTACTTTTTTTCATAGTTCATGCGCAGCGGATTGTTGGCCAGCATCTGCGCCAGTTTCTTCTCCACGATCTCGCGAATATCCTCGATCACGGTCGCCTTGTGTTTAACTTTCTTGCTGAATTCCTCGCGCAGTTTTTCCATGTTGATGAGTGAGAGATCAACCGTCAGCCCTTTTGCTTGATCCTCACCGGGAGATTGCGTGGCAATCGCCTGATTGACGATGCGATGCAGTACCTTGAGCAGCGCGCTCACGTCCGCCGTATCGCGGCGTTCGGTGAGTTTCTTGTAAATCGCCTCAATGTTGTCGTGGCGCTCGGCATATGTCAGCGCCGAAGGCTCCACCAGCAGCGCCTTGAAACGGCTGAACACCACCCTGGACAGAATCTCGAAACGGCGCTTGGATTCGTCGTTGGTATAGGCCGCATCAACGGCGTCCGCCAGCCCCTGAATTCGTGCAAATCCCTTGGCGCCCACTAATTCTGCGGGCTCGAACCCCAGCCCGCGCAGATGCGCCTCCGTCGCCTCAATGGCGTCGTGCAGCGCTGCCACGCGTTCCTCCAGCGGCGCCACGATTTCCTCATCGCCACCGTCGTCGCCGAGCGCGTATTGCGCAAGCGCCTCGCGCAGGCTCTTGAGCATGCCGTTGTAGTCAACGATCAGCCCGAAGTCCTTGCCCGGATAACGCCGGTTGGCGCGGGCGATGGCCTGCATCAGGATATGCGCTCGCATCGGTTTGTCGATGTAGAGCGTCGCCAGACATTCGACGTCAAAACCGGTCAGCCACATGGCGCACACAATCGCCACGCGGAACGGGTGCTGCGGATTCTTGAAGGCCGACTCCACATCCACGCGCTTGCCATCCGGCGTCTCGAAGCCCTGCTTCATACGGGCACGATGGGGAATGATGTCGAAGCCCCACTTCTTGAAATCCTCGACCTCCTTTTGCGCCTCGCTGATAATGATCTCGATGATGACCTCATCAAGCCAGGCCGCCTTAGCCAGCAAGCGATCGCGCTGCGCATGCAGGGTCTGCCTGTTTTCATCATCCGGCGTTGCGGCAATTTCGGCCAGTTTGGCCTCAGCTTCAGCTCGAACCGCAGCAGCTTTCGCCTTCCACTTCGGCTCGATCAGCTTCAACATGCGGGCGCAGGTGATCTTGTCTATGCACACCAGCATGGACTTGCCGGATTCCCAGCGGGTACTGCAATGTTCGACGAAATCCGCAGCAATTTTTTCCAGCCGCTCGTCGGCGGTGATAACCTCGTAATCCTTGCCGAGCAATTTCTCCAGCAAGGCCGTCTGGTCAGGATCAAGGTCGGTCGCATCGACCGCACTGGCAATTTTCTCGTTCAAGTCCAGCCGCGCCAGCCCCAGTTTTTCGCCCCGGTTCTCGTAAACCAACTTCACCGTCGCGCCGTCTTCCTCGCTGCGTTTGAAGTCGTAACGCGAGATGTAACCCCCAAAAATGCGCTTGGTCAGTTCATCATGCTTGAACAGCGGCGTGCCGGTGAAGCCGATGAAAGCCGCATTGGGCAGCGCCAGCCGCATGTTGCGCGCCAACTTGCCCGCCTGAGTACGGTGCGCTTCATCCGAAATCACGATGATGTCATCGCGATCACTGTATGGCTCGCCCGGCTTTACGTCCTGGTTGAATTTATGTATCAGGCTGAACAAGTAGCGCGGATTTTCCTTGAGCAATAGCTTCAACTCCTTGCCGGAACCCGCGCGCGGCGTCTGGTCGTCCGCCACGCCGCAGCCGACAAAGGTCTTGTAAATCTGGCTGTCCAGATCATCGCGGTCGGTCATCAGCACAAAGGTAAAATTGCCCTCCACCATGCGCCGCACCTTCTCGGCGAAGAAGGCCATGGAATAGGACTTGCCGCTGCCCTGGGTGTGCCACACCACGCCAAGCCGCCCAAGATCTGGGTGCGCCCGCTCTATGATCTGCAAGGTGCGGGATTCCGGTTGCGCATGGTAGGCCGGTGCAACAGGCTCCGCCGCCTTCAACGTAGGGGCGAATTCATTCGCCCAATCCCGCGTGTTCTGGGCGAATGAATTCGCCCCTACTCCCGGCAATTCAATAACGCGATGTTTCAGCCGCTCGCCCGGCGGGAACTGCCGCTTGATCTCCTCTTGCCGCACCACCGCCGCCACCGCCTGATTCACCCCCAGCAGTTGATGGTTGCGCGCCACCACCTTGCGCATCGCCCCGGCCTTGCTGGCGTCGAACAGAATGAAATTCTCGATGATGTCGAGCAGTCGCTCTTTGGTCAGCATGCCGTTGAGCAACACCTCCGCCGCCACGCTACCCTTGTCCCGCTCGTCCAAGCGCTTCCATTCGCCGAAGTGCTCCCACGCGCTGGTGATGGAACCATAGCGGGCGTTGTCACCATTGCTCACGATCAGGAAAGCGTTGTGGTGGAAAGCATGGGCGATGACATTCTCGTCGAGATAATCGCGCAGATTGCCGTCGAAACCGGCACGGATATTTTTGTACACCGCTTTCAGTTCGATGAACACCAGCGGCAGACCATTGACGAAGCAGACCAGGTCGGCGCGGCGATTGTAGTTGGGCGTGCGCAGCCCGGTGATCTTGAATTCGCGCACTACCAGAAAACGGTTGTTGCCCGGATTGCGGAAATCAATCACCCTGGCCTGCGCGTGCCGCAAAGCCCCTTGCGTGTCGCGGTAACTCACCGGCACACCGTCGCGGATCAGCTTGTAGAACGCCTGATTGTGCTGAAGCAGCGAGCGCGAATAATCATGGTGGGTGAGCTTGTCCACCGCCTCATTGATCGCCGACTCCGGCAACCCCGGGTTGAGCTTCACCAGTGCCGCCCGCAAGTCACGCACCAACACCACCTCGCGTTCACTGGCGCGGCCCAACGTACCGGTCGGACCGAAGGTTTCCTGGTTCCAGGCGTAGACGCTCTCCCAACCCAGCACCTTTTCCAGGTGATCGGCAAAGGTCGCCTGAACCAGTCGGTCTTCGCTGTTGATGTCGGTGTAGGCCATTTGTTTTATTGGCTCATCTATGGGCTCGCATTTGGCTCATTGTTCATATACGAGCAGAAACAAACATTCATAAAAAATAATAGCTTGGCAATCACCGCCTGATTATTTGGATCAACCCACCCAGTTAATTGGTTCGATTGGAGGGGATTTGAGCCAAACGAATCAATGCGCCAGCAACTCGAAATCCCCCTGCGTCATCGGCGCGTACTCCGGCCAGCGCCCGCTCAGTTCCACCAGCAACCGCTGTTTCGAGGGAGCGGGAGCGGGGTTGATTCGGACCACCTTGGCGCCATACTCCCTCGGGGATAGCGCGATGGCGTGGACCAGGTCGCCGACCAAGTAACGCGGCGCCCAGCCGATCATGTAGTAATCCTCGGTCTGGATTTGCACGGCCAAGCGCGTTTCCGGGTTGGTCAGCTCAATCGTCACATACAGATTCTCGCCTGCTTGCAGGCTTTCGATACGACGTTGCGCATCCGGGTTCACATGCCGCCAGCCATGCAGGAAAAACCGGCTGCGAAACGTCCCATCCGCCGCACGCTCAATTCTGGGAAAGACCTCGAAGCTGTCTGTGGCGCGATAACCGCCGTCCACCTCCAGAATCTCGGCGGGTTCCGATCCCTCCGGCAAATCCAGCATGCGCAGGTATTCCGGAAAATCCTTGCGACCCGCCGGGATGATCCGGTTCATGAACAACGGAAACAGCACCGACGATTCATAAGTCCGTTCCAAGTCCGGGAAATCCATCAAACCATCAAAGCCGGCTCGCTCGCGCGCACGTTCCGCGCCCTTGATATAGCGAAAGCGGTATGCCCCTTTGTCGGCCAACACGTCCAGCCGCCCCACGGGAAACCACTCGCGCGTCATGCGCTTGTCTTGCCAGGCTAGAAACAAAGTTTTGTCGGTCATGGCATGATCTTTCTTAATTGCTCCAGGGTGTAACACATCAACTCAACGGCGAAATCCCGCGCGAGTTCACTCATCCAGTCTGTTGGCACCCGCCGCACGATCTCTTGCAGCGTCGCCCGATCCAGGTTTGTCAGCCGCTTCAGAGCAGAGCCGAACAATGCAGGATGCAAGTCCGTCACACGGCGTATCAGATCAAGCGGGCTGACTCCGTGCTTGTCGCTCGTCTGCCAGAAAATCGCGCCGGATGCCTTCTCCGCATATTGCGCCAAACGCCCATCAGCCAACAAGCGGCGGCGGCACTTGCCCGCGCTGTCGTCAACCAGCTCGCGGCCCAGCGAGGAGGCATGGTCGAAGGTGGGCGCCAGCATGCCCTGCCAGCCACTTTCCGTCCTTTTGCGCAGGACGCCCCAGTTCTCGTGATGGCGGTCGGTGTTGCCGACCAAGGCATCCAGGACCAGATAGTCGGCCAACTGTTCCTTGGCGCGCTTCCTCGCGTCCGCCGACAAAAAAATCCGTTCCAGAGACAGAAGGATGTTCTCCAGCGTGTGGTCTGACTGGCGAAACTGCTTGCCGGGATCATAGTCCAGCACACTGCCGGCCATGATCTGGTTACCGTGAACCAGCTCACGCCCATCGCGGGCGAAGGATTCCGTGGCCGAACCCCGCACCTCCAGGAACAGCGCCAACTCCACCCGAGCATGCAGAATGTCCAGTTGGTCGGCCACTTCGGCGGCGATCTTCTCCGACCAGTGCTGCCCGGTATTGGCCTGCGGAAACTTGAACAGCCACTCCGGCCCGTCGTCGCCCCGAAACCAGAACTTGTCCTTGCTGCCCATGGCCTCGGGCTCCAACACCCAATCGGGTTGGATTTCGATGATCGTATAGTCGGCTTGCGGATTCATACGGCGATCTCGCCGCTCATCAGGCGCGGCAGCAGCAGGTCGCGGGCGGCGCGGAGTTTTTGCGTTTGGGTCCGAAGGTTATTGATCTGCTCGAAATTCGTAGCTGCGAATCTCGTAAATTCTCGAACAAGTGATTCGGCAGGAATCAACAGACTTTCTTCCTTCAAAAACTTGAAGTGACGAGCATAGAAGTAGTTCGACAGATCAATCGCCTTCAAGGAGAAATAGAGATATTCTGGACTTATCCTCGGGGTATTTGGATAAATCAGTTGAGTTCCATCCGCGCCACTGGCGAACGGGAAACTCACGAACTTCAACACCCTTGTATGGTCGCCAAAAACAATCAGTGGTAACGGATCAGTAAATAGCGCCTCTTCGTTATCTGTGTAACCCCCGATGAAGTCCACGCCTTGATCAACGCACGGAATTGGGCCGGATTCAAGATAGTCGTCACGCTTGATCTTCCTGCCCTTCCCAATTTTGCTGAGCAGCGAACCAACCTTAACTTTTTCCCATCCCTCCGGCACGCCATTGGTGATGCGCGTGTGCTCATAGCCGGGGAAGCGCAGGCGGACGAACCATTCGCGGTAGAGCAGCCGCGCCGACTCCTCCAGCAGCGCCATGCGCCGCCGGTTGTTTTCGATCAGGTCGTCGTAGGCTGAGATGGTGGCGGCAATCTGCTCTTGCACTTCGATCGGTGGCAGCGGTACGGGCAACCCACGCAGAATTCCCAAGTTGATGAGCGGGATGGTGCTGCCACTGTTCTTGTTGATGATGTGCTGCCTCATCTCCCGCGTTGTGAACCAAAGGAAGAGGAATAGCGGGCTGACTTTGCCTTTGTCACATCTGACACGAAGCTGCTTGTTCGAGATGATGTAACGCTCGAAACAAGTATCCGGCGGAATAATGCCAACCTGTCCTATCGTTCCGGCGGCGGTGAAAACCAAGTCTCCCTCGACGGCTTCACAGTTTCGAAACTCCTGAGCCTTTTCTTCGGTGAGATATACGAAACCATCGTCGATGAAACGCCGCTGCCCGAAGGTCAGATTGTTACCGCGAATGACCGGAACTCCTTCATCAACGAAGAAGCGGCTACCTATATTCGACCCAAATGGACCGGAGACAATTGAACCCTTTACAGGGAGGGCAACTTCCTCGAACTTCGCAAGCGGCCAACTCATACGCCCAATTCCTCGAAGTTCTCCTGAATCTTCGCCGCCAGTTCTACCGCCTCGCGATTCAAATCAGCCAGTTCCACATGAATGTCGCGCAGTGTCTGCTCGAAGTCGAAGTTCTCGTCCACCTCCGCCGGGGCGACGCCGACGTAGCGGCCGGGGGTGAGGCTCCAGTCGGCGGTTTCGATGTCGGCGCGGCTGACGACCTTGCACAGGCCGGGCACGTCCTGCATTTCGGCCTTGGGGAAGCGCTCTTGCAGCCAGGCGATCTGGCGGTGGAGGTGGGTCGCGGCCTTGAGCTGTTCTACGGCAGCCTTGCGTTCTTCGTCGAGTTGCTTGATGAGTTTGCTGGTGGCGCGGCGGTCGAAGAATTCGGCGGCGGTTTCATCCGCAGACAGTTCTTGCGCCAGTTGCGCGGCGCGGGCGGCGAGTTTGTAGAGCAGGTCTATCTGTTTGATGAGGCCGCGCGCGGCATCCGCCAAGGGGTCGAAGGTTTGTCTCGCGGTGTGTTGAGCTGCGTTGCTCATCTTTGAATCCGCGTGGGCGCAGATGCGTGCCCACCCTACAAGAGCTTCTGTCAGGGTAGCGCGGTCGACAACGTAGGCGTTGGCGGCTTCCGACCATTCGGCCATGGCATCGGTGAAGGGTTGCTTCTGCTCGGGCGGCATGGCATCGAGATCGGCCACGCTTGCGGCAAACGCTGCCAACGGTGCACGACTGGCCGTAAGTTGGGTTTCAAAGGCGGTGAGCGCCGGAGTGATGGCGGCGCTTTCGGTTGCGAGTCGGGTGCAGTAGTCCTGCACCAGTCCGAGGAAGCGCTCCCGCTGCCCGCGATACAACCAGACGATGGCGTTGAGGTTGGCTTGTTGCTCGGGGCTGAAGTCGTAAATCTTGCGTGTGACTTTGCGATAGACGTTGCGGGCGTCGAGCATGAGGACGTTGCCCTTGTGGTTTAACGCCGCTCCCTCTCCCCCAGCCCCTCCCCCGCTTGCGGGGGAGGGGGGTTTATTCCGGTCGAAATGCCACAGTTCGCAGGGCACGGTGCGGGTGTAGAAGAAGTTGGAGCGGATGGCGATCATCACATCCACGTCGCCGGTTTCCACCAGCTTGCGCCGCACTTCCTTTTCGCCATGTCCGGCGCTGCTGGCCTGCGAGGACATGACGAAACCGGCACGGCCCTTCTCCGACAGGTAGCTGTGGAAATAGGAAATCCACAAATAGTTGCCGTTGGAGACGCGCTTGTCCTTGTTCACGCCGGGCAGGCCGAAGGGCAGGCGGCGGTCGTCCTTGACGCGCTCGGCATCGACCATGTCCACGTTGAACGGCGGATTGGCCATGACAAAATCGCAATTTCCCCACAGCGCACGGCCATCCTGCATCCGGTGTACATCGTCGTAGAAAGAATTGGCTTCGCGGATGTCTCCCTCCAACCCATGCACGGCGAGGTTCATCTTGGCGAGGCGGATGGTGGTGGCGGTTTTTTCCTGACCGTAGAAGGTGACGCGCTGCATGGTGTCCAGCCCTTCATGCTCGATAAAGTGGCTGGATTGCACGAACATGCCAGCGGAACCGCAGGCGGGATCGAACACCACGCCGTGGTCTGGCTCGATGACATTGACAATGGTTTGCACCAGCGAAGGCGGGGTGAAGAATTCGCCGTTGTCCTGCGCGCCCTGCATGGCGAATTTCATCAGGAAGTATTCGTAGATACGGCCAAACACATCGCCGGAGGCATTGCGCAAGGCTGCCGAGTCAAAATTGCGCAGTAGGTCTTCCAGCAGCTTGTTCTCGAAGCGGTCGTAGTCCTTGGGCAACTGCCCGGCCAGCGGCTCGAAATCGGCCTCGATGGCATTCATGGCCTCGACCAATGCCGCGCCGAGATTGGTGCCGGAAGGCAGCTTGAGCAGATGATCGTAGCGCGCGATCTCGGGCAGCATCAGCGCCCGGCGCTTGATGAAATCGCCCTTGACCAGTGTGCGTTTGGGCATCTTTCCGGCGGCCTGATCGGCCTCGATAGCCTGCAACGCGGCTTGGTAGCGATTGGTGGCGTGGCGCAGGAAAATCACGCCCAGCACCGGCATACAGTATTCGCTGCTGGTCAGCTTGGAATTGGCGCGCAGTTGATCGGCGGCTTCCCAGAGGCTGTCTTCGATCAGGGTGATGTTGTGGAAGGCGGTGGCGGTCATCAAGTTATTCCATCAAGTGGTTCCGCCCGCCGGGATCAGGCCGGAGACGGGGTGGCCGGTTCCGCATCCTCGCCACAGCCATGGGCATCGATCCCCGCCTCGGCCATGGCGACGGCACGGAACAGGGCGCGGCCCTTGTTCATGGTCTCCTTCCACTCCAGGGCGGGGATAGAGTCGGCGACGATGCCCGCCCCGGCTTGGATATGCAGGGTTTTGTTCTTGATGACGGCGGTGCGGATGGCGATGGCGGTATCCATGTTGCCGTTCCAGCTCAGGTAGCCCACGGCGCCGGAGTAGATGCCGCGCTTGACTGGCTCCAGCTCGTCGATGATCTCCATGGCGCGGATCTTGGGGGCGCCGGAGACGGTGCCAGCGGGGAAGGTGGCCCGCAGCACGTCGATTGCGCTCATGCCGTCCCGCAGCTCGCCGATGACGTTGGAGACGATGTGCATGACGTGGGAATAGCGCTCCACCACCATCCTGTCGGTCAGCTTGACCGTGCCGGTCTTCGCCACCCGCCCTGCATCGTTGCGGCCCAGGTCGATCAGCATCAGGTGCTCGGCCAGCTCTTTGGGATCGGCCATCAGCTCGGCCTCCAGGGCCTTGTCTTCCGCCTCGGTATAACCGCGCCTGCGGGTCCCGGCAATCGGCCGCACGGTGACCAGGCCGTCTTCGAGGCGGGTGAGGATCTCGGGCGAGGAGCCGACCACATGGATGTCGGCCAGGTCGAGGAAATACATGTAGGGTGAGGGGTTGAGGCCACGCAAGGCGCGGTAGAGGTCGAGCGGCGGCGCCTGGAAGGGGATGGAGAGGCGCTGGGACAGCACCACCTGCATGCAGTCGCCGTCCAGGATGTATTGCTTGGTGCGCTCCACCGCCAGCTTGAATCCCGCCTCGGTGAAGCCGGAGACAAAGTCGCCCTCGTCTACCCGCCGGAAGCTGGTGGAGGAGCGATGGGGCGTTCCCTGCCGCATGTGTCCGATCAGCGAATTGATGCGCTGCCGGGCCGAAGCGAGGCTGTCACCCTGGCTAGGATCGGCGTGGACGATGAGATAGATGCGCCCCGAGAGGTTGTCGAAGACCACCAGTTCGTCCGAGACCATCAAGAGGATGTCGGGGGCGCCGATGGGATCGGGGTTGGGGCATTGGCCCAGGCGCGGCTCGATGTAGCGGATGCTGTCGTATCCGAAATAGCCCACAAGCCCGCCGTTGAAACGGGGCAGTCCCTCCAGGGGCGCGGCGCGGTAGCGGGCCTGGAAGGATTCGATGAAGGCCAGGGGATCGGCGACTTCGTGGCTCTCGGTTACTTGGTCGCCCTCCTCGATGGTTACACGTTGTCCATGGACCTTGAGCCGGGTACGGCAGGGCAGACCGATGATGGAGTAGCGGCCCCATTTCTCGCCGCCCTCTACGGATTCGAAGAGGTAGGAATAGGGGCCTTCCGCCAGCTTGAGATAGGTGCTCAGGGGCGTATCGAGGTCGGCGAGGATCTCGCAGGCAACGGGGATGCGGTTATAGCCCTGGGCCGCCAGGGCAACGAATCGTTCGGGGGTCATGCTGGTCTCCACGCAATAAGGTATCAACAGGAACGTCGTCAGGCGCTCAGCCGCGCCATCGCGTCCCGGTCCATGGCCTCATATTCTCTGTACGTGGGTGCATGATTCAGCGGTTGGTTCGGATAACGGTATTCTGCCGGGCGCTGGCCGGGTTCTGTTGTTTTGCCAAGCCAACCATATGCAAAACCAGCGGCAACATCAACAGGGGGCCGATAATTATCGAAATCCAGTTATAGAACGGAAAGGCCAAGGCCGGGGGCAAAAAGATGCCGGGATTGACCGTTTCGGCGATACCGACCGCAAGAAACAGTCCCCCGATGATGTCGAGCAGGATCAGGGCCGGGGGGATGCGGAATTTTGGCTTGTCATTCACGGGATCGGTCCTCGGTTCGACGTCATTGAAACAATCCCTTGAACCACTTGGTCCAACTGGCCCCTTCCCCTTCGGCCGTATTTCCCAGCCTCGCAGCCAAATCGCGCAACCTCTTATTGCTAGGTGAGGCATTCAGACCCCGGTTGGTATAGGAGAGGGCCTTGTCCGGCGCATTCCGGGCTAGGGCCTGATCGGCCAAGCCGGCGTAGCGTTCACCGATGGTATCTATCCCAGCCAGTGCCTCGCGATTGGCCGAGTCCAATTGCAGGGTCATACGATAATAATGCCAGGCGTTGTCGTTGTCCGGTGTGGTCAGCTTGTTGTCCCGCATCCGTGCGCGCGCAAGCTCCAAATACTGCCCCGCCCTTTGCGGGCTCTCCTTTCCTGGTTGGCCGGACTCGCTGGAGCGGGTCTGCCGCCAGTCGAACATCAGCGGTGGGGATTGGTTTGTCGCCGGTGCCATACCCAGCACCGCGAGCCACCAGCTTGGTCCCGTCAACCAAAGCAACAGCAACAATGGCAGAACAATCCAGGGCCAACGCGGGACCCGGCTGGACTCGTCCCGTTCGCGGGGGGAGGCTGAGACCACGGGCGCTGCATTTTTCGGTTCGGGTGGAGGCTTGGCCACAGGTATGGCCGCCATGGTCAGTGTTTGGATCAGCTCAGGCGATTTTGTCGCGACCGCAGAGAGTTTGCCGGATATCACAGGGGCAACGGAGACCGTTCTCCCGGATTTGACCGGACCCGGTAAAGGATTCAGCTCATCCAACGCCAGCAGCAACGCGGCGCAATCCCGGTAACGCCCCTTGGGGTCCTTTGCCGTCATGCGGTCCAACAGAGGCTGAAAATGGTGGAGGGATTTCCTGAGCCGGGGCAATGGCTCCTGGAGGTGCATCAAGATGGTGTCGATGGGCGCCTTGCCCTCGAAGGGCAGCTTGCCTGTGAGCATTTCGTACAACACGATGCCGAGGCTGTAGATATCGGCGCGGCCGTCCACCCTTTTGCCCTGGCTCTGTTCGGGGCTGAGGTAATAGGGGCTGCCCAGGGCCGTGCCGTCTAGGGTCAGCTTATTCTTGGCGTTCAGTTGCTTGGCGATGCCGAAATCCGTCAGCAGCGGTTCACCATCGGCCCGGAACAGGATATTGCCGGGCTTGATATCGCGATGCACAACCCCCTTGGCGTGGACGAATTGGAGGCATTCTGCCAACTTGCGGATGATGGCGATGGCTTCTTCAGGTTTGAGGCCGGCCTCTATACGGTCATCCAGATCGCCGCCCTCGACCAGCTCCATGGAGATAAAGTTGGCGTTGGCGGCGACACCGATGTCGAAGATGGTGATGATGTTGGGATGGCGCAGGGCTGCGATGATCCGTCCCTCTTCCAGGAAGCGGCGCGAGAAGCTGGGGTCGTCCGCCTCTTTAAGCACCTTGAGCGCCACGGGACGCATGAGGGATTCCTGGATCGCACGGTAGACGGTCGCCATCCCGCCCTCCGCGATCTTCTCCTCAATGCGATAACCGGGTATTTCCATGGGGTGGTGCGTCAGCCTTTTTGCGGGGCATTCGCCCGGTAGAGGATAAACAGTTTGCGAACCTCGATTCGGTCTCCGTTTTCCAGGAGAGCCGGCATTTCGAGCGGCAGGTTGTTGAGTCTGACCTCAGACTTGCGGGCGGGGGTCAGTAAATAACCGGTCCCTTGGCGGCTGAGCCATGCAGAAACAGGCGGTCCCATCCAGCCCCTGGCCCTGATCCGGCAGTCGCCTCCCTTTCCGATGCAATATTCTTCCTCACCAAGCTCGAACCGTTGACTGCTTCCGTCCTCGCTGGACACCGTCAACCAGGCGCAGCCCTCGTCCGGGGCTTGCGGTAAGTCGATCTTGAGAGTTTGGTTTTGGCTGATAAGGCCTCGGTCTGCCGTCGGGCTCTCAGTCTCCACCCCGGTCCAGATTCCGGCCGTGGGCACGAAACACAACTGATGTTTGAAAATGGTGATCAGGTCGCCGTATTCCAGCCTATGCCGCTGGATCTTCCGGCCCTTGAAATAGGAGCCGTTCTTGCTCCCCAGGTCCTCCAAAACATAGCCCTCCTCCACTTTGCAGATGACCGCGTGGGCCGAAGAAACGCCAGGATTGTCGATGAGGATGTCATTGTTGGACGAGCGGCCGATGGTAAGCTCCTCGTCGCCCAGATCGTAAGTGGCGAGGAGTTTGCTCTGAAAGAGAAGCTGAATGAAGGGCATGGCCTTGGCCTCCGCGAGGCTTTTCAGTCGGCGGCGCTGCTTGTGTCGGCCGCATTCGACCTGAAAATACCACATCAGGGGGTGCAACTCTCCGGCACGACGGCAAAAACGTGACCGCGTTCAACACTGCCGCAATAGATTATTCAATTCCACGAGGGAGTCGATGACGGCATCGGGGTGGAAGATGCGGATATCCTCTCCGTGGTTATAGCCGTAGCTCACGCAAACGATTTGAAAACCAGCGGCGCGGGCGGCCTTCACGTCATTTTGAGAATCGCCGACCATCAGGGCCTGCCCAGGTTGGACACCCATGTGTTCCGCCGCATGAAGCAGCGGCAGAGGATCGGGTTTCTTCCGGGGTAGATCGTCGCCACAGACGACGATCCCGAAATCGTCGAGGATGCCCAGATTATTTAGCAAGGGAAGCGTGAATTGCCGGGCTTTGTTGGTGACGCAGCCCAACGGGTATCCCTGGGACTTGAGATAATCGATGCCTTCGCGGACACCCGCGTAAAGCACCGAACGCCTGGAGGTGTTTTCGGCATAGAGCGCCAGAAAGAGGGGATAGGCCCTGGCGAAATCTGCTTCGGACGGCTCCCCATCGAGCTGGCCGACCAGCCCCCGCCGGACCAGGCGTTCGACCCCGTTGCCCACCCAGTCGCGCACCATGGCCTCGCCGTGCGGGTCAAATCCCAGGCGCAGCATCATCTCATCGATACACCAGGCCAGATCGGGCACCGAATCCACCAGGGTACCGTCGAGGTCGAAAAGAACCAGGGTTAGCTGGGGTTTTGCCAAGGCCATGCTGCAATCCAGTCTAGAGCCCAGGTTCACCCGCAGAACCTGGGCATCCCGCTCATTATTTGATCTTGGCCAGTTCGGCCTTCAGCTTGCCGACGATGCTGTCATAGCGGTTGGGATCGTCGGCATTGGGATAACCAAAGATGCCGGAACCGGCGACGAAGGTATCTGCGCCGGCGGCCTTGATTGCGGCGATGTTTTCCACCTTCACGCCCCCATCAATCTCCAGGCGGATATCGAAGCCCGAATCGTCAATGAGTTTGCGACAGGCGCGCAGCTTGTCCATGGTGGCGGGGATGAAGCTCTGGCCGCCGAAGCCGGGGTTGACCGACATCAGCAGGATCATGTCCACCTTGTCCAGCACATAGTCGAGATAGGAGAGCGGCGTGGCGGGATTGAACACCAGGCCGGACTTGCAACCCTCGCTTCGGATCAACTGCAAGGAGCGGTCGATGTGCTCGGAGGCCTCCGGGTGGAAGGTGATGTAAGTGGCTCCGGCCTTGGCGAAGTCGGGGATGATGCGGTCCACCGGTTTGACCATCATATGTACGTCGATCTCGGCGGTAACGCCGTGCTTGCGCAATGCCTCGCATACCAGCGGGCCGATGGTCAGATTGGGCACATAGTGGTTGTCCATCACATCGAAATGGACGATCTCCGCGCCGGAAGCGATGACTTTGTCCACCTCTTCGCCCAGCTTGGCGAAGTCGGCGGAGAGGATGGAAGGGGCGATCTTGTCAGTCTGTCTGGCCATGATTCTCTCCATTAAGAATGGGGCGGATGATCCGACAGCCGCGCCAGGCGCGGCCATCCCTGAAAGTTGGAGGGGCCACTCTACCGGAATCGACAGCAATTTCCAGCTCAGTGGAAATCAGGGATTAGTCACTTTTTCAGCCAGCGAAGCGATGTCGATCAATTGCGGGTCAGCACGGATACCACGAGAACCGCTGCTTCCACGACTTCCACCATGGCACCTGCGGTATCCCCCGTTGTGCCGCCCAACCGGTGAAGCATCAGTCGTCTCGCTCCCCAGCCTGCGGCCAGCGCAGCGAGGAGGGACCAAGGTCCGGCAAGCAGCGCGATACTGGCTACGCCAACCAGGGCCAGGATAAGGGGCTGCCTCGGCAATTCCTCCACCATTTGCGAGGCCATTCCACCCTGTCTGACGTAGCTCGTGGTCATGAAAAGCAATGGCAACAGGGCACGCGCCAGCAGGGGGGCAAGAATCAAGGGAAGCAGTTCAGCCTGGCCAAGCAGCGCCTGCAAGGCGGCGACCTTCAGCAGCAAGACCAAGAGGATGGCGACAACTCCGGCCGGTCCACAGGCCGGGTCCTTCATGATGCGTAACGCCCGTTCCCGGTCGCCTTGGCCACCCAGCCAAGCGTCGGCGCTATCGGCAAGTCCGTCCAGATGCAGCGCACCGGTGCTCCATGCCCAGAGACTGACCAGCAGGGCGGAGGCCAGCAGCGGGTCCATTCCCCGGAGCAGCAGGCCGGCGGCCGTCAAGAGAAGCCCGATGAGGAGGCCGGCCAGGGGATACCAGAGCAGGGAGCGGCCCTGCTCTCCCGGCCGGATCTCGCTCAGGCTGGGAACTGGAAACTGCGTCAGAAGGCCCAGCGCCAGCCAGAGGGGCCTCAGCATAAGGCGCCGCCATCGTGAAAGACCAGGGAAGGTCTCCCTGACGCGGGGATGCGAATGCGGCTCGTAGCCCCCTCGGCGACCTCTATTTGCAGTAGGGCGGAGAGCGGCATGCGCAAGGTCCAGGCCAGCAGCGAGCGGATGACGCCGCCGTGTGTGATCAGCAACAGATGGCCTTCCTGCCGGGCTCCGGTGATTTCGGTTATGGCCTCGACCACGCGACGGTAAAGGCTACTGACAGGTTCGGCGTCTTCAGGGGCATGGGCACTGGGATCGGTCCAGTAGCCTTCCAGCACACCGGGCTCCGACACCATGATTTCCTCGGCGCTCCGGCCTTCCCAGGCGCCGAAGCCGATCTCGGCCAAGCGACTGTCAAGGGTGAGGGGAAGGCCGGATCGCTCCGAAAGGCGCCGGGCGAAGCCAGCACAACGTTGTAGCGGGGAGCTGTAGATGGTGTCCCAGGCACCGCCTCGGGTCGCCGCCTCCATTTGCCAAACGCCCCTATCGCTGAGGGCGACATCGGTCGAGCCGTAAAAGCGGCCTGGGCGCTCGACCTCGCCGTGGCGCAGGATATCGACCAGCACGCCTATCGCTCCTTCCCCGATACGGCGGCCTCGGCGAAGGTGGCCATCCGGTTGTGCAGCTCGCAGGCCAGCCGAAGCAGGGGCAGGGCCAGGGCCGCACCGCTTCCCTCTCCCAGGCGCATACCCAGATCCAGCAGTGGACGGGCATCCAGTGCCTCGGCCATTCGCCTATGTCCCGGTTCTGCTGATGCATGGGCAAACAGAAGCCAGGGGCGGCAGCCGGGATTGATGCGTACCGCAGCCAAAGCGGCAGCGGTGGTGATGAAGCCGTCCACCAGGACCGGCAGGCCAGCCTGGGCGGCCCGTATATAAGCGCCGCTCAGGGCGGCGATCTCGAAGCCGCCCAGGCGGCGCAATACCTCCAGGGGATCGGTCAGGAATGCCCGATGCCGTTCTATCCCTTCGGCGATCACAGCCGCCTTGCGGATCACCCCCGCCTCGTCCAGACCGGTGCCTGGCCCTGCTAAATCCACCGGTTCCAGCCGCAAAAGGGCGCAACCCAGGGCCGCTGCCGAGGTGGTATTGCCTATGCCCATGTCGCCGCCGATGAAGAGTTGCGCCCCGGTCGCTGTGGCCCGTTCTGTGGAGGCTGCGCCCGCAAGCATTGCTTCATCCAATTGAGCCGGGGTCATGGCGGCCTGCTGGGTGAAATCGGCGGTCGTGGGAGCAATGGGGATGTGGACGACGCCAGGCAGTAGGCCAGGGTCATTGACGGTTCCCAAGTTGATCACCTCCAGCCCGGCTCCCAGGGTCCGGGCCAGGACGCTGATGGCCGCTCCGCCAGCAGCGAAGTTTCGGACCATCTCCCCTGTGACGGCCTGGGGAAAGGCGGATACGCCCCTGGCCGCCACCCCGTGATCGGCTGCGAAAATGGCGATGTGGACCTGATCGACGGCGGGTCGCGGAGTCTTTTGCAGGGCGGCAAGAGTGACGGCCAGCTCTTCGAGCCGCCCCAGGGAGCCGGGGGGTTTGGTCAACTGCCATTGCCGAGACAAGGCATCCTCCCGCGTAGCGGGATCGGGCAAGGGGCAAGGGCTGTGAATCCAAGGCTCGTTCATGGGATGCTTCCTTTGAGGAGATGGGGCAGGCCCGCCACCGTCAGGATCACCCGGCCGCACCGGGCGGCCATGTTTTGATGGAGGGGGCCAGCCAGGTCAAGAAAACGGCGGGAGAGGCGATTGTCGGGCACTACACCCAGGCCGGTCTCGTTGCTCACGAATATCAGCTCGCCGGGGAGGCAGGGCAGCAGCAGCGGCAACTCGTCGAGGGCTGTGGTCAATTGTGCCTCGTCACCCGCGCAGAGCAGGTTTGTCAGCCAGAGGGTCAGGCAATCGACCAGCAGGCAGCGCCCCTCTTTGGCTTCCCGTTGCAGGACACCGGCCAGGTCGAGCGGCTCCTCGACCAGGCGCCAATGGCTGGGGCGTCTGAATCGATGGGCCGCGATGCGTGCTCCCATGTCCGCATCGCCCGCGGTGGCTGTGGCGATGTAGACCACCTCATGTCCGCTCTCCGCCGCCAGCCGTTCGGCAAAGCGGCTTTTGCCCGACTTTACGCCGCCCAGGATCAGGGTCTTCATCAAACCCGCCCCTTGCTCATGGCCGACGCCCCCTGGCTTGCTCCAGCAAGGCGCAGAGACGTTCGGCGCCCTCGATGATCCTGGGGCCGTTGCGCTGTAGAAGATCGGGGTTTATGTGAAAGAGATTGTTTCGTTGCACGGCACTCAGGCTTGGCCACCGCCTCCAATCATCCAGCCATTCGGGCCGTTCATCGTTCATGCCGCCAGCAAGGATAACCTCAGGATCGGCGGCAAGGACCCCCTCCGGGCTGATGGTGGGGGTCAAAGAGGGGAGTTGACTGAAGACATTTCTGCCGCCGCACAGCTCGATTACCCGGCTGATCAGGTGGTCGCCGTTCAGGGTCATCAAGGGGGAATTCCAGATCTGATAGAAGACCGGGACAGGAGGGCGTTGTCTGTAGGTCCGGTCCAGGGTGTCACGGCGCCGGAGCAGGGAATCCGCACTGGCCTTCGCCACGCTTTCGCTTCCTGCAAGCACCCCCAGGGCGGCGATGTCGCGGGCGATCATCTCCAGGCTGGCGGGTTCGGTCACGAACAGCTTGAGGCCCAGGCGGCGCAGCTCCTCTATCCGTCGCACCCCGTTGCCGCTGGACCAGGCCACCACCAGATCGGGCCGCATTGCCACCACTCGTTCCAGGTCGAAGTCGTGATACCCCCCGATTTGGGGGACCTTGCGCGCCTCCGGGGGAAAGTCGCTGTAATCGACGGCCCCCACCAGCCGCCCCCCGCCGCCCGCCGCAAACAGCATCTCCGTGGCATGGGGCGACAAACTGACGATGCGGCGGGCGGGTCTGTCGAGTTCGACCCGGTTGCCGGAATCGTCAATCGCCTCCACTGCCTGGAGCTGGCCCAAGGGGATAAGCAGCAGGCAGTAGAGGAGGAGGAAGGAGCACCGGCAAGGCATCCAAGTCTCCAAAGCCGTCCGCGCTTCCCACCCTAACCTAAAGGCCGACCTTGACACCCAGCCCCCAATTGCGGGTGAAGTTGACCGGATAGATAGCGTCATCTTGGACCCAGATCCCATTTGACTCTTCGAATAGGTTCTTGACTGTGGCGACCAACTCGACTTGATCCCGCAGGCGATGGCTGTAACTCAGATCCGTCGAGTGGTAGGCCTCCTGACGCTGGGTGAACGAATTGGCGAAATCCGTGGTGGCATAGGCCTCGCTACGGAAAGTATGGCTCAAGTTCACCCGTGATCGGGGATTCAGCTCCCAATTGAGGGAGAGTGATAGGCCATGCCGGGAGACGCCCGGCAGCACCTTGCCGTCATAGGTTCCGCCCCCCTGATCTTCCTGGTCGATGATCGCCTGGGTATAGGTGTAGTTGAGATGTCCCGACAGGGTCTCACCAAATCGGTGCTCGTCCTGCACCTCCAGTCCATATTTGTGTGAGCGGTCGATGTTGGTATTGGTGAAGCTGAGGGAATCGTAATAGATCTCGTTTTTCAGTCCGGTATGAAACAGGGTCAGCTTGAGCCTATCGTGCGGCCCCACGAAATTGACACCCAGGTTCACCGTCTCGGATCTGGCAGGCAGGATGAAGCCGTTGAAGGCCCCGGTCCAGTCAAAAAACCGGTCGATGTCCGGGGCCTGGAAGGCCTTGCTGTAGTTAGAGAAGACCGTCATCCGGTCACTGAGACGCCGGTTTAGGCCGGCCTCCCAGGCACTCAGCTCGTGCTCCCCGTTGAGGCGGGCGCCGCCATTGGGGGCGTAGAGGTATTCCACGAGCTCCGTGCGGGCTCCCAGGGCCAGCAGGGTATCGCCCCAGCGATATTCTCCTTGCAAGAAGAGGGCGCTATTGTCCTTATGGGTCCTGTTGGTGGCGCCGATACGCTCACCGGCGAAAAGGGAGCCCCCTGCGACTAGAGAGAGCGCATCGTGGCTGTAATTCAGGGTCAGCCGATCACTGCGGTGGAGGTAGTCGCTGGTCCAGCCGGTCGTAACGTAGGCCGATCTTTTCTCTTCATCACCATGATCCCAGCGGAGCTTCAGCCCCTCCAGCAGATCAAGGGCGCCGCCAAAGTTCCAACTATCGGTCGCGAATTCCTGATGGGTATAGGTATTGCCGCTATTTTGGGCGGGTTTCACGCGGTATTCCGCTAGGCTCAGGGGACCGGGATAGCGAGTATCGATCCGGGAGGAATCCACGCCGAGGTCAAACGCCAGGCGTTCGCTGGGGCGCAGGGCCATTTTCGCCGAGAGGGTGCTCTTATCGGCCTCGTCCCTTTTACCGCTTACGTCCGGGTCGCTAAAACCGCCCTGCTGGTACTGGTCGGCATAGAGGGAGAGGTCGAGCGGGCCCGAGTTGAATCCGCCTCGGCCCGAGACCTGGTTGACACCGTAATTCCCCAAGGATGCCGTGGCGCCGACGCCTGAGGCGGGACGGGTATAAATGTTGATGACGCCAGCCATGGCTCCGTCGCCATGGACCACGGAGCCGCTGCCCTTGGCGATCTCGATGCGATCGATGCTTTCCAGGGCGATCGCGCTCAGCAATTGCGGGCTCATATCGATGTTGTTCAGTCTGCGGCCGTCCAGATTCACCACGATATTCTGGTAGCCGTCGCCGATTCCATAGCCACGCATGTCGATAAGCTGGGAAAAGGGGTTGCCGTAGCTCGGCATCACGACCAGGGAGGTCTGCTTGTCCAGATAGTCATAAAGGCTGCTTACCCCTGACGCCTTGATCTGGTCGGCCGCGTGGATTTCTGACGGATAGGCGGCCTCCGTATCCTCGTGGGAAATGTAATTGGCCGTTACGGTAATGGTATCAAAGGCGGCATTGTCGGCCGCATGGGCCAGGGGAAAGGCAAAGGCTACTACGGCCGCGATAGCGGCCAAGGAAAAGATCTTCATCGGATATTCTCCAGCGCACCACCCGCGCGCCTTTACAGGGTGATATGCCAGGCCGGTATCCGGGCTCGCGAGTTGGGCCTTGGCCCTGGAAAACCGTCTTCCCAGCGGCGCCGCTTGCACGGACAGCCGCCAGTGACATCAAGGTTTCCTTTTGCTCGCTTACCGTTGCGGGGGCAGCGCCGGACTACCGCATAGGCGGTCACCGGCTTCCCGTTTAACCCTCTCGATGAGGGCACCTGACACAAAAAAGGGAGTGGAATTTAGAATATTGGCGGGACGGGGTCAAACGGATTGTTACCTTATGCCTCGGTCCTCCTTGATCCTTTCATAGGCTTGCCTGATCTCCTTGGTCTTCTGCTCGGCCACTTTCATCATTTCTTCCGGCAGGCCCTTGGCAACCAGTTTGTCCGGATGGTGCTGGTTCATCAGGCGCCGGTAGGCCTTTTTGACTTCCTCGTCATGGGCCTCCGGAGTAACACCCAGTACGTCGTAGGCATCGGCCGGGGTTGGCCCGGTCTTGGGGGTGGTCCCGGCGCCACCGAAATGGCGCTCCGCCTGGATCATGCGTTCCATCTGGCGGAAGGCCAATTCGGAAAATCCCAGGCAGCGGCAGATATGCAGGAGCAGCCGTTCCTCGGCAGCATCCATTGCCCCGTCGGCGTAGGCCGCTTGCAGTTGCAGCTCGATGAACATCTGCATCAGGCTTTGACGGCGTCGGCACTCGTCCCGGAACTGATCGATCACCTCATCCAGGGGAAAGCTGGCGGACTTACCCTCGTTGAACAGGCGGACGGCGGTTTTGCGCATCTCGGCCGAGAGATCCATCTCCGCCATGACGACCTCGGCCAGGGCGATTTCGTGCGGCGACACCCGCCCATCTGCCTTAGCGACGGCGCCCATCACCGAGAAGGTGGCAGTGAAGAAGGCCATCTGCACCCGCTCCCTTTCGTCCGGCTCGATACCCTGACCCTCGGGCAGGGCGGCCAATCCCTTGTCGAAATTGTGGCCCAGGGCCGCGCCCAATACCGCTCCCAAGGGTCCCCCGAGCAGGAATCCAAAGGCCCCGCCGATGATTTTTCCCCACCAGGCCATGCCAACTCCTTCTTCGCGATCGTTATGCTTGTGAATGGATGAATCGAGGCTATTCTAACCTTCGCCACAGGCGGACAGCATATTGCCTGCTCAACGAGCTTTTCCGGGTAAAATCAGCCGATGCAAGCCATTATCAAGCCTCCCAAATCCCTCTTGCGCAAGGTCGGCCGGGCCATTGCCGATTACAACATGATCCGGGATGGGGACCGTGTCCTGCTGGGGGTCTCGGGGGGCAAGGATTCCCTGTCGCTGTTGCAGATCCTGGGGCACCTGCATTCCTACGCCCCGGTTCAGTTCGATCTGGCGGTGTTGACGGTGGACCCGGAGGTGGAGGGTTTCGATCCGGGGCCGCTGAGGGATTATTACGACCGGCTGGGCATCCCCTGGTATTACGAGCAACAGCCGATCCTGGAACAGGCCAAGGAACATATGGATGGCGACTCCTTCTGCGCCTACTGCTCCCGCATGAAGCGGGGCATTATGTACCGGCTATGCCGGAAACATGGCTACAACGTCCTGGCCCTGGGGCAACATTTGGACGATCTGGCGGAAAGCCTCCTCATGTCTCTTTTTCACGGCGGCCAGCTCAGGACCATGAAGGCGCACTACCTCAACAAGGAGGGAGATATCCGCATCATCCGGCCCCTGGCCTACGTGCGCGAAACCCAGACAGCCGCCTTTGCCCGGCAGGCGGGGTTACCGGTGGTCCCGGACTCCTGCCCGGCCTGTTTCACCATGCCAACCCAGCGGGAACACATGAAGCAGCTCCTTGCACGGGAGGAGCAACAGAACGGCCAGCTCTTCGCCAGCCTGCTGCATGCCATGAGGCCGTTGCTGACGGTGCCGGGCCAGGGGGCGCAGCTTGATGTCCCGGCTGATAAATTGTCTTGAAACTCCCATGCGAGGAGTTAATATTCGCCGTCTCTAATATACCTGCCTTTGCCGGCTTGCTACGGGGAACAAGATGAACAGAGATTTCACCATCGGCATGATACTTTGCCTGCTGGCGCCCCTTTCGTTACAGGCGGAATCTGGAGCGGCGATCCCATCAGCGGCGGCTGAATATCTCAGCATTCCGCGTGAGATCCTGCTGGATGGGACCCTGGAGGCGGTCAACCAAGCTACTCTGTCGGCCCAGACGGGCGGCCAGGTCAAGGAGATCCTGTTTGATGTGGATGACTATGTCGAGCAAGGCAAGGTCATCGTTCTGCTGCGGGACACCGAGCAGAAGGCGCTGGCTGATCAGGCCCAGGGCGCCTTGCGCGAAGCCGAGGCACGTTTGAAGGAGGCCCGTGATGATCACGCCCGCATCCAGGATGTATTCGCCAAGCGGCTCGTCTCCCAGGCCGACATGGACCGGGCCACGGCGGCGCTGAAGGCGGCGGAGGCCCGTTTCGCCACGGCCAGGGCCAGCCTGGAACAGGCCCTGGAGCAGTTGGAATACACCAAGGTGCGCGCCCCTTACAGCGGCATCGTGACTAAGCGCCATGTGGAGGTGGGGGAGGTGGCCCAGCCCGGCAAGCCCCTGATGACGGGCATCTCCCTGGACCAATTGCGAGTCCTGGTCAATGTCCCCCAGAGTCTGGTGAGCGCGGTTCGCACCCAGGGCAGGGTCCGGGTGATCCTGCCTGATGGTTCTTCGGTCGATGCCTTGAAGCTGACCATCTTTCCCTTCGCCGATCAGGCCAGCAATACTTTCAAGGTTCGTATCGATCTGCCGCGCGGGGCAGCGGGCCTCTTTCCTGGCATGTACGTGAAGACTGCCTTTGCCATTGGCGACCGGCGGGTGCTGGCCGTTCCGGAGAAGGCGGTGGCCTATCGCGGCGAGGTCACCGGGGTCTATGTGATTTCCAAGGAGGGCCGCGTCGGCTTCCGCCATATCCGTCCCGGACAGCGGCTGGCCGGCGAGCGTATTGCCATCCTGGCCGGGATCGAGGAAGGAGAAAAGGTTGCCAGCGACCCGATCGAGGCCGGCGCCTTGCTGAAACAGCAACCGGTGGAGACTGAAAATGGCGGCTGACGAATCGCTTGGCGTTTCCGGCGCCGTTGCCAAACGCTTCCTCAATACGGAAATAACCCCGCTGCTGGCCCTGGTTGGGCTGCTTCTTGGCCTGTTCGCGGTGCTGGTCACCCCGCGCGAGGAAGAGCCGCAGATCAATGTTACCTTCGCCAATATTTTCATCCCCTTCCCCGGCGCTACCGCCTCGGAGATAGAGCAATTGCTGGCGACCCCGGCCGAGCAGGTGCTGTCGGAGATCGAGGGTGTCAAGCACGTCTACTCAGCCTCCATGCCCGGCATGGCCGTGCTGACCGTGCGTTTCCAGGTGGGCGAGGACCGCACCGCCGCCATTGTGCGCCTCTACAACAAGGTCTTTTCCAATCAGGATTGGCTCCCCCGCAACCTGGGCGTCGGCCAGCCGATCATCAAACCCAAGGGAATCGATGATGTCCCCATCCTGACGGCGACCCTCTGGTCCGAACAGGAGCAATATGGCGCCTATGAGCTGGGACAGGTGGCGCACGCCATCGAGTCCGAGCTAAAGCGGGTGCCGGGGACCCGCGACATCTACACTATCGGCAATCCCGACCGGGCAGTGCGTGTCCTGTTGGACCCCCAGGCCCTGGCTGGTTACAACATCGACCTGGGCGATCTCGCCCGTGCCTTGCAGACGGGCAACCAGACTCAGGACAGTCTGGCGGTCACCAAGGACAACAAGGAGATCCTGGTTCAGGCGGGCACCCTGCTGACCACCCCGGAGGAGGTCGGCGATCTGGTAGTGGGCGTTTTCGATCAGAAGCCCGTCTTTCTCCGCGACGTGGCGACCATCCGGGAGTCCGCCGATACCCCCACCTCTTATGTCTGGATGGGTGCGGGCCCGGCGGGGCTGGAAAAGGGCCGGGTGAGCGAGGGTTTTCACCCTGCCGTCACCATTGCCGTGGCCAAGAAACCGGGCACCAACGCGGTCGAAATCGCGGAGAAGGTGATCGAGCGGCTGGAGCATCTCAACGGCATCTTCATCCCGGATGGGGTCAAGTTCACGATCACCCGGGACTACGGCAAAACGGCGGACTATAAGGCGAAAAAGCTCATCACGAAGCTCGTTTTCGCCACGCTCTCGGTGGTGTTGCTGGTGCTGTTCGCCCTGGGCTGGCGCGAGTCCCTGATCGTCGGCGGGGCCGTCGTCATCACCCTGGCCATCACCCTCTTTGCTTCCTGGGCCTGGGGCTTCACCCTGAACCGGGTCTCCCTCTTCGCCCTGATCTTCTCCATCGGCATCCTGGTGGATGATGCCATTGTGGTTGTGGAAAACATCCATCGCCATATTGCCCTGGGGGCCAAGGACCTGCTTGAGGCGATCCCCAAGGCCGTGGACGAGGTCGGCGGCCCCACCATCCTGGCGACCTTCACGGTCATCGCCGCCCTGCTGCCCATGGCCTTCGTCACCGGGCTTATGGGACCCTACATGAGCCCGATTCCGATCAATGCCTCCATGGGGATGTTGATCTCTCTCGTAGTGGCCTTCGTGGTGACGCCCTGGATGACCTACAAGGGGCTTCGCGGTGTACATGCGCACGCCGGGCACATAGCCGATGCCGGGGAATCCAGCCTGGAACGCTTTTTCGGCCGTGTCATCAATCCCTTCCTGATCGGCAGGGGAGGGCATCGCAACCGCTGGAAACTGCTGGGCGGGATCATGCTGCTGATCCTTCTCTCCATCGCCCTGGCCCTGGGGAAGTTGGTGGTCCTCAAGATGCTGCCCTTCGACAACAAGTCGGAATTCCAGGTGGTAGTCGATATGGATGAGGGAACCAGCCTGGAACAGACCGCGCGGGTGGTTGGGGATTTGGGTGCCTATCTCCGCACCCTCCCGGAAATGACCGATTTCCAGGCCTATGTGGGCGCTGCTTCGCCCATCGGCTTCAATGGCTTGGTGCGGCAATACTATTTGCGTGAAGGCGCCCATGTGGCCGATATCCAGATCAACCTGGTAGACAAGTCGGCACGGAATCGCAAGAGTCACGAGATCGCGCTCGCGGTGCGGGCGCCTTTGCAGGAAATCGCAGCCAGACACGGGGCCAATGTGAAGATCGTCGAGGTCCCGCCGGGGCCGCCGGTGCAGTCACCCCTGGTGGCCGAGGTCTACGGGCTTGATTACGAGGGCCAGATCGCCGCCGCCAAGCGCGTCCGCGAGGCCTTCTCCGCTACCGCCGATATCGTGGATGTGGATGACAGCGTCGAGCATCCCGCCGGCAAGTACCTGGTGCGGGTCGATAGGGAAAAGGCGGCATTGCTGGGAGTATCACAAGCAACCGTGACGGGGGCGCTGGCCACGGTCCTCAAGGGTGAGGATGTCAGCTTTCTGCACGGGAAGAACATCAAATACGCTGTGCCCGTCCGGCTGGAATACAGCGAAGCGGACAAGGCCGATTTCGACCAGATATTGTCGTTGCGCGTCCGTAGCGCCCAGGGCCAATTGGTCCCCTTGTCCGAGGTCGTCAAGGTGGAGCCTTCCCATCGCGAGCACAGCATCTACCACAAGGACCTGCTGCCGGTCGTCTATGTCACCGGCGACATGGCGGGTAAGACGGACAGCCCCCTGTACGGCATGTTCGCCATCTCCAGCGCCCTGGAGCAGAAGGTTCCGGGTATGGAGCAGAATCTGATCCAGGTGCCGGAAAACCCCTATAGCTACAGTTTGAAGTGGGACGGGGAATGGCAGATAACCTATGAGACCTTCCGTGACATGGGCATCGCTTATTCGGTCGGCCTCATCCTGATCTATCTGCTGGTTGTGGCCCAGTTCCGCTCCTATCTGGTGCCCCTGGTGATCATGGCGCCCATTCCCTTGACCATCATCGGCATCATGCCCGGCCATGCCCTGGCCCATGCGCAATTCACTGCCACCTCCATGATAGGCATGATCGCCCTGGCGGGGATCATCGTGCGCAATTCGATCCTATTGGTGGATTTCATCAACGGGGAGGTCGGCCGGGGCGTGCCCTTCGAGACAGCCGTGGTGCGTTCGGCAGCGGTCCGATCCAAGCCGATTGTGCTGACCGGGGTGGCCGCTATGGCGGGGGCCTTCTTCATCCTCGACGATCCCATCTTCAGCGGTCTTGCAGTTGCTCTGATCAGCGGGATACTGGTCTCCACCATCCTGACCTTGGTGGTAATTCCGGTCGTTTACTACGCCGCCATGGTCAACAGGCTGGGAGAGGCCGCCGCCCGATCAGAACAGCAGGGCGCTGAGTAATTGAAATGGGCCCTTCGCCTTGGCCGGTGAAGAAGAAATCAGTGTGTCGGCCCGGTTCATTTTCCCCTGGCGCTTGGACTTATGGGCGGTACGATTGGTCTTGCCGCCATTCGCCTGTCTGACGGCTTTGGGGGGTGTGCCAGTAATCGAAATCCGCGCACCTTCCGCCTGCACCATGCGGTAGAGCGCAGCGGCATTCCCGGGCGCGAGCCGGATGCAACCGTGCGAGGCCGGTCGGCCGAGCCGGCCTGTCTCGTAAGTGCCATGAATGGCGTAGCCGCCCCGGAAAAAAATCGAATGGGGCATCGGTGACATATGGTACTTCCGCGAATAATGCATCCGTTTCAGAAGCGACGGCGCATAGCTGCCTCGTGGAGTGGAGTAACCGCTACGGGCTGTGGATACTGGCCAGGAATAAGTGCCGCTGGAAGAATTTACATGCATCTGCTGCGTGCTGAGATCGATATGGACGCTGACCGAAGCCTGCACCGCGCCAACCGATCCCAGGAGGAGAAGCAAGCTCAGGAACAGGGTATTTGAGAAACGCATGCTAGCCCCCAGGTCGTCAAATCCGCTTACGATTTCCGTGAACGGTATCACAAAGCCCTGAAGCGCAACAAAGCGATTACCAAGAAGCGGAGTGGCGGATAGCGATACCCCGAGGCAAGATCAGCCTCCATTAGGTGGAATCAGCGTTCAACGGAGGCAGCAGGGACAGCAAGCCCCACGGGCTCACCCGTCTCTGGCTGTAGGGTGGAGGAGTGAATGGCGATGACGCGCAGTCCCTGCTCGGTTTCCATCAACAGGGGTGAACCCGAGTCACCGTTTACGGCGTCACAGTCATGAGCAATCAGGTTTCGTCCTTCGAGCATCCCTTTGATCTGGCAACGGTGATCAACGGTGAGCATATAGGGACGGTCCTGGCTGAAACCGGCTTGGGTAACGAAGGAGGCTCGGCCTCGTTTGGCCAGCTCTTGCGTGGAAAAGGGCGCCAGGGGAATGGGGGGAAGCGTGGTGATGGGGGCATCGAGTTCTAGAATTGCCCAGTCTTGCTCCACGTCGGGCAGGCTGATATCGGGCCGCAGCTTGAAGCTGGCCCCGTGGCGAATGGCTTTTATACGGCGGTTGGCCAGATAGGTTTCCTTGTGGTAACCGGCGGCGAAGTTGAGATATTGGCCGGGAATGGGCTGCCCCGTGTTTTTGTTCCAGATGCAGTGGGCGGCTGTCAGGACCTGATTGGGGGAGATCAAGACGCCCGTGCAGAAACCCTCGCCCGCCTTGTTGATGCGGCCGATAGCCCGCCACGGCGGCATTGAGCCGTTTACCCAAATCCGATTGTCGGCTCCCTTGATGCCCGCCAACCTGTTTTCGGCGGCGATAGGCCCAGGTGAAAGCAACTGCGTAATGAAAATGGCTTTGATCGCATGGGTCCATTGCAGCCTCATCCCCGATCACATCCCGTTTTTGAATTCATTACTCAATTGTCCGGCTTCGCTGCGCATTTTACCGAGGGCTGACGCGTAACGAACCAGCAGGCTCAAGGCGTATTCCGTCCGCCTGCGATAGTAGACGTCGGCCTCGGGGTCGTTGATACCCACCGGGTTGAGTACCCTTTCCACGTTGCGGATGATCAGTTGCTCAGGGATATAACAGATGCGGTTGTTTTTATAGCTGCTCATGCGTAGCTCGGCCACGGGGTAGGCCCCGCCCGCCCCCGCCGAAACCGCTGTGATTAAGGCCGGTTTGTGCGCCAACTCCTGATTACTCCACATGAGAAAGAAGTTCTTCAGACCGGAGGGAACCATGCCGTGCCATTCGGGGCTGATGATGACAAAGCCGTCGCTGGAGGCCAGTTCGCCGGAGATGGGTTGCAGGCGGGCCTGCCAGGCAGGGTCTCCCTGCCAGATCCCCTCATCCCAAAGGGGCAGGGGATTGTCGGAGAGGTCGAAACGGTAGACAAGGTCCGCAAGGCCCTTGGTCATAAGCAAATCTGCCATAAACCCGGCGACCTTGGCGCTCTGGGAGTTTGGCCGGTGGCTGCCGTTGATGATGGCGATTTTCATTAGGAGCCTATCCTTTGGAGAGGGTATCTATGGCCCAGAGGCGCGCCGCCAATGCCCTGATTTGCCCCCGGCTTTTTCCAGCAGGCGGACCTGATCGATGGTCATGGCGCGGTCGACGGCCTTGCACATGTCATAGATGGTCAGGAGGGAGACCTGTACCGTGTTGATGGCTTCCATTTCGACGCCGGTCTGTCCCTGGGTCTCGACCCTGGCTGTGCAGCGCACGCCGGGGAGGGAGGGCTCGACGGAAAAATCTATCGCAATCCGCGTCAGCGCCAGCGGATGGCAGAGGGGGACCAAATCGCTGGTTTTCTTTGCCGCCATTATGCCCGCGATGCGGGCGATTCCCAGGACATCCCCCTTCTTGTGCCCTCCCTGTTCAATCATCTCCAAGGTCCGGGGCTCCATGCGTATGCGGCCCTCGGCGACGGCGATGCGGTGGGTAATGGACTTGGCCCCCACATCCACCATGTGGGCTTGCCCTTCGGCGTCGAAATGGGTGAGTTCTGTATTCATCCTGCCAACTCACTGTAGCCCTGTTCCAACAATTTGGAGACCTCCCGGATCTCGAAGGTCATGGCCTCCAGGTCGCCGAGGATGTAAGTGGCCGGTGTCCGCCCGACGCCACCGATGGTGCCGGGATTGACCAGCATGGTGGCCTCTCCGTTGACATTGGTGATCTGTTCGATGCTGGTCTTGTGGGTATGGCCGAAACAGACCAGGTCCCAATCCCCAGTGGCTGCCATGGCCCGTGCGTAATGGGGGTAATGCACCAGAAATATGCGTTTGTTGTTCAGCGTAATGCCCGCATCCATGCCGTGGTACTGGATGACGCTCTCGGGCCGGTTCGCCATGGTGGCCAGGGTAAAGAGATCGCCGCTGTTGTTGCCGTGAATGATATGCACCGGCAGCCCGTATTTCTCTATACAGCGCAAAGTACTGGGCGCCACTAGGTCACCGCAATGCAGCACAGCCTCGGCCCCCGCCTCTTTAGCGGCGGCAACCGCCGCGTCCAGCAGAGGGATATGATCATGACTGTCGGAAAGGATGCAGACTTTCATAATCAGAAATTAGGCCGCTCGGGGGCATCCTTATACAACTGTACGCTTTCAAGAATCTCTCTCTTGGCGGCGCCGGCGTCTTCCCAGCCTCCGACGCGGACCCATTTGCCCTCGTCCAGATCCTTATAATGCTCGAAGAAGTGAGCGATCTGATTCAGGAGCTGCTTCGGTAAATTCTCTGGTCCCTGAACGTGGTCCCACTGGGAGCAGATTTTACTGACAGGAACCGCCAGCACCTTGGCATCGTCACCGGACTCATCCGTCATGCGCAGGAGGGCGACCGGCCGGCAGCGGATGACCGAGCCGCTGATCAACGGCACAGGGGTGACCACCAGGACATCGACCGGGTCACCGTCTTTCGAGAGGGTGTGAGGCACATAGCCGTAGTTGCAGGGGTAATGCATGGCAGTGCCCATAAAGCGATCGACGAACATGGCGCCAGTCTGCTTGTCCACCTCGTACTTGACCGGATCGGAGTGGGCAGGGATCTCGATGATGACGTTGAGTTCGTTGGGAACGTCGCGACCGGAATTGACTCTGTCCAGGTTCATTCAGCTTGACTCCGAAGAGGGTGCGGTTGATGGGGGAAAAAGAAAAAGGCCGGTGTAACCGACCTTCAAGAAAGATACCTCCATGCCGTAGCGGTTACAAGACGGATTTAGCGCTGCCGGTCGAGGAATACCTCAATCGAGGCGCGAGCAAGCTCAGGCGGCATGAACCGCGGTCCATACTGAGCAGGTTCAATGACGATCTCCTCAAGCCCGGTCCTGAGCCCGGCGAAAGCCGAGAATACTGGTGGCTGCCCTCTCACCTGCGGGCCAGTTTCAACGAGGTTGCCTGTTGAAATGTCGAATACGGTTTTCATGGTAGTCCCCTCATGTTGGCAATTCGTGATGCGCTTGGAACATTGTCTTCTCTTACTCAAGAAATAGGTCTGGCTGGGCCAAGTTCAAGGGGGACGGGATCAAGTTGTGAACGGCGTCACACTAATCCGCCCTCCATCGGCTGACCGGGGAATCCGTTGGACGATTCTCTGCAGCCTATCAAACAGCCCGTCCCTCTCCTCCGCAACCTGAGTCCAGGGCGCTTCAAAGATACCGGCCATTTGCCCGCAACCCCTGCGGACCCCCTCCCGCAGGCCACGCTTGATAACGACGCCGGGAGAGGGCTTTAAGCGGCGATGGAGAAGCCAGGGTGCCATCCAAGCCAAGGCGATCAGCAAAATACTGTGGACGGCAAAATCCAATCCCAGAAAAGAGGCTCTCCCATCAAGGGCGAGCCAATAGACAGCGGCGAGATGCCGGCCAGCCCAGGCAGTGATCGTGAGAGGGAGCAGCCATTCCAATAGGCCGGCCGAATAGTAAAGGCCCCGTTGCAGCCAGTGGCCAGGATGAGCCAGGGAATCGTTCAGGGAGCCTTCCAAGGTCTGCCGGAAGGAGTTCCCAGCCGTCGGCCCGTTCGCCCGAGTGAGGCGCTGAAGGGGCTTTGCCGGCAGGGATCGAGACCGGAGTCCATCCAGGAGGAGGTCGTTCCATTGCTCCACCATGGCCGACTCTCTTTCGGTCCAGAAGGCCTCGGCCAGTCCCGGCAGGAGGCCGGAAAGCGATTCGTCTCCTATCTTACGATCGCGAAAGGACGCCGCTAGCCGGATGGCCCTTTCATCAAGCTGCTTTCGGAACAGTGCCAGCCTTGGAGAGAAGGCGTCATTCCAATGATCTTGCGCAGCTTTCCAGGCCAAGGGATCGCCCAGCCGCGCCGCGAGAAGCCCCGCCAGCTTTTCAAGCTCGACTAGGCGGGACTGGAGACCCAATTGCTGCAACAGGGCAAGACCATGGTCCTGGATGGCTTGGTTGAGGACCCCCTCCAGCCGGTCGAAATCATCGCGTACCCCGGTGTCCGAACAGGAGGTTCGCAGAACGTGGGGGGCGGCGAAGCCCTCGGCCGTCAGCCTGCGGCGGAAATCCTCCAGTTGTTCGGGCTTTCCCCGGTCCCACTGATTCATGACGAAGAGCCAGGCATGCCGCCGGGCGCGTTGTTGGAGAAAACGCCAGCCGATATCGTCGTGATAGCGTTCAGGGCTGACCACATAAACGATCCAGTCCAAGTAGGGCAGCCATTCCTCCACCAGATCCCGGTTGCGGGTCTCGGTACTGTCCATGTCGGGCATATCGAGCCAGGCCAGCAAACGGCGTTCGGGTTTGTTGTGATAGGCGAGCCTGGTCTGTTCCATGGGAAGCTCGGGGGGTAGCAGGCCCAGCCTGAAATCCTTGTGCAGATAGAAGGTTACCTCGTGGGAGGTAGGACGTTCGATGCCGGCGCGGGCGATGGGTTCCCCGGCCAGCCGGTTCAGCAAACTGCTTTTGCCGACACCGGTTCCGCCGAACAGTCCGACGATGAGGGGTCGATGCCTCTGGTCTTCAAACAAGGCGGCTGCCTGCTGCTGCTCGATCTCCTCCAACCCCTTCAAGTCATTGCATTCAAGCCAGCCGCTCCGTTGTGCGTCATGAGCCCAATCCTGGATCGCCCGATAAAGGTCAATAAAATCCATCAGGTCGGTAACTCCTTCAGGGCGGTCTCGGCCAGCTCCAGTTCCTCCGGTGTGATACCGAAGAGGCCCGTGCCCGGCATCCGCTGGGGCAGGCCATCCAAGAGAAGGGCAAAAGGTTGCAAGAGATGGGTTTGAACCGAAGTGGCCTGGGCCAGCTTCAGCTCTTTCTCAATCCCACGCATGAATTGACCGGCTGCGCCTTCGGTCAGCACGGAGGAAAAGGTGAGCATGGCGGGGGTGAGGAAAATGTCATGGAGGCCAATCCCCCCACTCTTGAGGGCCAGTATCACGGCCGCCACGTCCGCAGTCACCCGCACGGCGCGAAGGCTGTTAAGCAGGGCGGGGTGTTGTTGAAGGTGTTGAAAAAGGCGCCGGGAGGCAGCCCCAATCTCGGGCTGGAAGGCGGCCTGATGTTCCCTGATGTACCCCCGGCCAGTCTCTTGCAGCAACTTTTGCTGCTCATGCAGATGTCCCCACAGGGATTGCCACCAAAGGCCCTCTTCCGGCGCGGCGGAGATGGAGCGCTCGCCGGCAAGGCGCTGGAGCTTGAGAAAGAGATGGTCTATGCCCTCCTCCAGCACACGGGTCTCAGTGGATGCATCGGTGGCACTGCTGTCTGAGACCGTCCGAAGCCAGAGAACGATCTGGCGCGCCGGCCAAGTCAGGATGTGTCTGGCCCGCTGCATGGGCGCGGCCAGGCCGGGTATCTCCAAGAGTTCGAGGAGTTGGACCAGGGCCAGTTCAAGGGTCTCGCGGTAGTCGGGATTGCGCAGATAACCGCGCTCAAAGTGATCTCCGGCCTCGATCAGCGTCTCTCGCACCGCAGATTCCCATTGACGCGCAGCCTCGTGTTCCCGGCGCAGGGGGGATGTCCATCGGGGCCAATGGAACTCCAATAGGGGTTTTATGAGGAGATTGTCACGAATCACCGCTTCCCCTGCCCGTCGCCGAAGCTGCCTCCCTCCTTCGCAAGCGGATAAGTTTCCCCATTCGCCGTCGGCAATGTAGGGCAGTGGGAAAATCGGCGGACAGGGCATCCCCTCAAGTTCGAATTTGGTTCGCAGGGCGGAGACCAGTTGCGGAAAGGATTCGCTGCTGATTTTGTTAAACGCGACCAGCAGGGGGGGATTGACCGGAGCGATCAGGCGCAGCATTTCCCACAGGCTTCTATCGGCGTATTTTTCCCTACTGACGACCAGAACCAGGAGATCGGCCAGGGCACAGAGGGAAGGGACGGTTAAGCGGTATTCCCGCGAGCTTACCGAGTCGAAATCGGGGGAGTCCCACAGGATCGACGATGGCTGTGTGGCGGAAGCCTGGGTACTCACTTCAATGAGTGAGTAGGCGTCGAGCCGGTCCTGGGAAAGCCCGCCGGGCGCGATTCGTTCCAGGCGGGGGAGCAAAGCGGCGGCTGTCCTTATGATCGTCTCCGTCAGGGGCGCCGGGCAAAAGCCTTGGGCATGGCGGGTGAAACCGGCGAGGGCACTTACCCCCGCATAGTTTCCTTCGAGCAAGAGATTGACGAGGGTGCTTTTGCCCACCTGGGTGGGGCCGATAATGGCAACCTGGATCGGTTGCTCCCTGGATCTCTGGCGCGAGCGCTGCTTAAGCAGGAGCCCCTCTGCCAGGAGTAAGGACGGCCGTTCATTGCCCTGCGTATCCAACTTCCCATGAATCGAAAGCAGACGGGAAACAAAAGTCAGCAGGGTTTCCATCGCGGCGGCGTTCATCGGTACACTTTAACCCGGCGAGAATCACGGCGGAAACTGAATTGGGAGACAACTTTGAGCGACACAGCCATCACGACCTGCTGGATCTACCGTAGCCCAAAGCAGGCGGAAATGTATCTCTATCTGGGAGAAAAAGATGCCTTCGACCGGCTGCCCGAGGCCTTTTTTGCCCGGTTCGGCGGTCCGGAACTGGTCATGGAGCTTGAGCTGCATCCGGCCCGGAAGCTGGCCAGGGCCGATGCAGGGCGGGTTCTGGAGAGCCTTGCCGAAAAGGGCTTCTACCTGCAAATGCCGCCGGAGATCCAGGCTGAACTCTACGACGCCGAGGCGTGATCCCCTGGGCTCCCGTATAATCCCTGCTCCCTCATTTCACCGCCAAGGGCGCAGGGTCCGCGCATGAAGAAATTTTTGACGATTATGTCCGGGATCGGCCTGCTGCTGGTAGCCGCCTGGTTTCTGGCGCCCAAACCGGAACAACCGGCCCGGTTGACCGATATGCCCTGGCAGATCGAAACATTCGAGGACGGTACTTCGAAGGCGTTGGGGGTCCACATCGGCAAGTCGACCCTGGCGGACGTGATCGAACGTTACGGTAGGCCGGAGGGCATCGCCCTTTTTGTGAACAAGGAAGGCGCCATGTCGCTGGAGGCCTATTTCGATAGCGTCAAGACGGGTCCCTTTTCAGCCAAGGTCATTCTCACGCTGACGGCTGACCCGGCCGAGTTGTCCGCTCTGGCAGGGCGCGCCATGGGCCGTGACAGCGGGCCAAGCGGCGATCAGCGGCTGCTGCTGGCGGAGGAGGATAAGTCCATACAGAGCCAGCGCCGGATCAGTGGCCTGACATATATTCCAGCCTACGGCCAACTGGATGCCGACTTCTTCCGCGCCCGGTTTGGGGAACCCCGTGCCTGGCGGCGTAACAGCGAGTCGAGTGTTAGCTGGTTCTATCCCGACCGTGGCTTAAGCATCCTGCTCGATGCCGAGGGGAAGGAGATGCTGCAATACGAGGCGCCTAAGGATTACCGGGGGCCAAAGGAAGGCGAAGGTAGCCCGGCCGGGGAAAAAGCTCAGTAATGGGGTGGCGGCGGTTCCCGGCCCAGGGAATCGACCGGAGAGGGGTTTAGTTCGCGGATCAAGGCCCCCAGGCGGCTGATATCCCCGGCCATCTTGGCCATGTCCTTCTGTTGGTTCGCTAAGGCCCGGTTAAGCCCGTCGATAGCCTCTTCCATGAAGGCTATACGGGTTTCGAGGTCTATGAATCGCTCGTTCACGGTTTGGGTTCTCCTACAAAATCACCGCTCTGCCGCTAATTTAGCTGTTTGACCAATTCCAGCACCTGCGCGGCGTGCCCCTTGGGTTTCACGTCGTAGAGGCTGTGGCGGATGACCCCTTCCCTATCGACGATGAAGGTGGAGCGAAGTATCCCCATTCGCTTTTCACCGTTGCGCTCGCGTTCTTGCCATACCCCGTAGGATTCGCAAAGGGTGCCGTCGATGTCGGACAAGAGGGTCACGGCCAGTCCCTGTTCGTCACGAAAGGCCGCATGGCTGACGAAATTATCCATGCTGACGCCGAACACCGTTGTTTCCCTCGATGTGAACTGATCGATCAGATCGCTGAATTCCAAGGCCTCTATGGTGCAGCCGGGCGTGCTGTCTTTCGGGTAGAAAAACAGGACCAAGTTCTTGCTTCCTAAAAACTGCTTGGATGACGCCATGTTCATGTCGGAGTCGGGAAGTTCGAAGGTGGGGGCGGCTTGGCCGGCTTCTAGCATGAATCGTTTCTCCAGGTATGCCGTTGAATGGGGCTTTCCGGCGAATCCTATCTGGGAAACGGATGCTGTCAATGGGGAAGATTCCGGCACTGAGCGGAAACGAGGGTATATCACCCCAAGAGGCGGTGCATCTCGCGCCTGGGGGGAGGCCAGAATCAACACTGACTGTCGCTGTATGCCGTGACTTGGTCGCGTCCGTTTTCCTTGGACTGATATAGGGCGCTGTCGGCCTGATCGATGAAGGCTTCCCGTGATAAGCCACGCTGGAAGGTTGCGACACCAAGGCTGATGGTCATATGCGCTCCCTTGGGAAAGGCGTATTCCTTGATGGTGGCGCGGAGCTTTTCGGCGACAGTGCAGGCCTTTTCGCGGTCTTGATTGGGCATGGCGACCACGAATTCCTCGCCGCCCCAGCGGCCGAACAGGTCGGTCGAACGGATTTGCCCGCTGATCAAGCGTGCAAGGTTTTTGAGCACCTCGTCGCCGAAGCTGTGGCCGTACTTGTCATTGACGGCCTTGAAGAAATCCAGGTCGATCATCAGGATCGACAACGGATTTCCATAGCGGTCGGCGTGGTTGATCATCTGGTCGAGGCTATCGACAAAGCTGCGCCGGTTGCAGATGTTGGTCAGGTAATCGACGGAGGAGAGGCGTTGCAGCTCCGTGTTTGCCTTGACCAGGGCCTGCTGATTCCGGTCGATCCGATGGATGAAGAAAAAGATCATCGAATAGATGGCCGCAAGGGCAAGAAAGGTCGCGGCCGATATCCAGAGTAAGACCGCATTGGCCGAGGCGAGCAGCGATCCTAGCGGTACTCGCATGGAGATCAGGGCGCGAGAGACCCCCACTTTTTCGTGGAATCCCGCCTTGTCGCCATATTGTTCAATCAACTCCCTGGGCGCTGCGCTTGGTTCACCATGACAGGCCAGACAGCCGCTCTCCGATGGATTGATGGGGATGGCGGCGAAGAGATATTTCATCCCATCCTTCTCGACCACTTCCCGGAATTCCTTCAGCTCGCCAGCGTTCATCCGTTTCAGAAGCCGAGATTCCCAGGCGTCGGCCTGGTTGACGGGATTACGGGGATTGTCAGTCGCCAGCTTGAAATAAATCTTGGGATACCCTTCCTTAATCCGTTCCTCGTTCAATAACTCCTTGACGGTTCGGGCAACGAAGGTAAAAGACATGGTCTTTGGCGAGAAATAGTCTTGATAGAGCTTGCCTTCTTTCTTTAGGCGGTACATCTCCGGTCGTTGGACCTTGTTGATGTAGGAGTGGATGGCGCGATGGTTCAACAGCATGTCGATCACCTGCTTTTCCGCCTCTTGCAAGGCGTAACCCATGGTCCGTTCCTGAAACAGGAATACCAATCCCGCACAGGCGATGGCGAATGCGGCGAGGAGATAGGTCAGAATGCGCCTGCTTTTGCTGGTCATGGGGGTTGGTTCCATCAGTGAGAAGGCAAGATAGGCAATGCGGAAGCGACGATTATTCGCCCCTCCAGGATAGTTATAGCAGACCGGTTTGAAGTTATAGGTCAGTTTCCAGGGTTTCTTCCTTCGTCCGTAGCAAAGCCCCGGCGGCTTGCCGCAGGGCATCTTCCGCCTGCTTGCGTCCCGGCAGTCCCAATTCAGCCGCCACGCCGCTCCAGGCACGGCCTTGCAGCACCTTTATGACGAGAGGCCCGAGAAGCGCGGAGGGCGAGCCCTGGGCCGACCGGATAGCAGCAAGACGCCACAAGGCCAGGCGCGCACCGGCATAGTCGCGGCGGCCATGGGCAAAGGCCTCCAGGTCCAGCCGGTCCTGTTCGTTCAGGCTCCAGGCGATTGGGTTGCCCTCCAAAAGAGGAACCGCGACCTCCAGCTCCAACTCTTGAAGCGGATCGCCCAAGAGAAAAGGCAGGGTTTCCAGGAAGCGGGCGCGCATCCGGTCGAACAACCCAGCGGCCCGCGGCGACAAGGGGCGCAACATGATTGCCGAATGAGAGCCGCTGGCTGCTTCGCGGCTCATGCCGATGCGTACCGGCATGAGTCCGAGCTTACGCCAAAAGGCGAGCAGGCCCGGCGTTGCGCCGAAGCTGGCCCCGAGGAAATCGAGCCCCCGCTTCTCGGCATCGGAAAGCGCGGCGGATACCAGCCGGATGCCAAAGCCTCGCCGCTGTAAGGCGGGATGAACAGCAATGCGCATGATGCGGCTGTATCGCATGCCCGCCGCCGCGACGAAGCCGGCGTGGGCCGTGAGTGTCTGCGCCAAGAGGTGCCCATGGGGGCGGCGCTCGCCCCGTGCTATGGCTTCAGCCAGCGAAGGATCGAATCCGCCCTCGTCCACATTCAGCATGGCGGCGGCGACATGGCCCCGGAATCTCATGACCCAGATGGAAATGCCGGGTCCATCGAGCAGGTGGCGCAAGTCGGATGGGCGAGTCTGGTAATGGGCCAGGACCAAGAGGCCGAACAATTCCGACAATAGGGGCTCGTCAGTGACGAGACGGTCCCTGTCGAGCCGTTCCAATTCGCATGAGTCCGGGGTCGCGGCTGACAGCACGGCCCCATCGGCCGCCTCCGCATCCAGCAGCAGGGCGCGGAAGCAGAACCCCTCGACCGGGTCCTGTTCCGCCCAGCGGACCGGGGTCTGAAGCCGTAGTCTTCGCCAATGAGGGGCCAGCCGGTTCAGGACACCGGGAAAGCAGAGGCTGAAGCCTCGCCCCGCACCTTCATAACCGTATTCGGTGGTGGCGAATGCAATGCGGTTATATCGGGTCAGCAATCGTTCCAAAAGCGGCAGGGGTATGGCTGCCGCCTCATCAACCAGCAAGAGATCGGCCTCCTGGGGGTGGCGCAACAATTCATCCGGCGGGATGAAGGCGATTTCTCCATTCCCCTCCTGTAAGCGCAGCCCACGGCGGACAGAGGCAGGCAGGAGCCGCTGGGCTTGTTCGAACAGGGATTGCACGGAATCCGGCCGAGGGGCGGTTACCAGGACCCGGCTCCCCGGTCTCAATGATTGAAGTCGTGCGGCGGCCACGCCAAGGACGGAGCTTTTGCCGCGCCCCCGGTCCGACATCAGCACCAGGGGTCTTCGGCCATGGCCCGTCGCCACCCGCAGGAGCGCCTCCAGGGCAGTCTCCTGATCGGGCGTCAATTTGATCTCCCCATCAACCGGTCCCAGCTGCGCCGAAGGTTGAATGGGGGCGGGAAGAGGGTCATGGCCCTGTTCAATCAGGGGCAGTGAGGGGGTTGTCTGGATCAGGTGCGCCAAGCGGGATAAAAAACGTCCCCCCACAGCTTCCATACCGTGGGGATATTGGGCAATCCGTTCCTTGCCGGGATCGGGAAAGGCGGGCCACTGCGCCAAAGGGGGCGTCAGCAGCAGTACCAGGCCGCCGCCGGCGACTGCGCCTAAGACGGCGCCGAAGGCGTCGGGATCAAAGCCGCAATGGGCGTCGAAAACCAGTGCGTCTAGTTCACGGCCAAGCCATTGCCGGGCCTTGCCGGAGGGCACAGGATCGAATTCGCATGGGGCCATTTCCCCGATCCAAAGTCGGCGGCGGTAATGGGTAAGCCACTGTGCAGCAGCAGCGCGCCCCCAATTTGCCTCACCGGCGAAAACGAATAAGGAACGGTGAAGCGCTGATCGAAGCGGGTGGACGCTCATGGATGTTTCAGTTTATGGATCGATCGGTTCAAATTGTTTAGCAAAAGGGGATACAAAGTGTTTATTTTTTGCACAAAATCGTTATCCTCGACATCCTTTCAAATTTATCGAACAAATCAAGCGCAAATGCCGCCGTTCGACGGCAGGACAGGTGGTGATGAGCGATACCCCCGACATCTTGAAGAAAATAGTTGCCCGCAAGCGGGAAGAGATTCGAGAGCGTTCGGCGCGGGTCCCTTTGCAGGATTTAAAGGGCGCCAGGTCCGGGGCAATCCGTGGCTTTGCCGATGCCATCGCGGCCAAAATCGCGGCTGGCCGGTCCGGCGTCATTGCGGAGATCAAAAAGGCCTCGCCCTCCAAAGGAGTGCTGCGGGAAGATTTCCGGCCCGCTGAGATCGCCGTAAGTTACGAGCGCGGCGGGGCAGCTTGTCTCTCTGTGCTGACTGATGTCGATTTCTTCCTGGGTTGCGACGAGTATCTGCGAGAGGCCAGGGCCGCCTGCGCGCTGCCGGTGATCCGAAAGGATTTCATCATCGACCCCTATCAGGTCTATGAGGCGCACGCCATGGGCGCTGACTGCATCTTGTTGATCGCGGCATGTCTGGGCGATGCGCTGCTCGTCGAGTTGAACGGCTTGGCCCATGGGCTGGGGATGGATGTTTTGATCGAGGTCCATGACGGCGAAGAGCTGGAGCGTGCCCTGCGGGGGAGAAACCGTCTGATCGGGATCAACAACAGAAACTTGCGCACCTTCGAAGTCAGTCTCGACACCACCTTGGATTTGCTTGACCGGATCCCGCCGGATCGTTTGGTAGTGACTGAGAGCGGCATCCTGTCGCGGGAGGATGTGGCGTTGATGCGTTCACACCAAGTCAACGCCTTCCTTGTGGGGGAGGCATTCATGCGGGCGGCGGACCCTGGAGAAAGGTTAGCGGGGCTTTTTGCCTGAGAATGTCCGGCGGATTCAGCGGGTGCCGAAGACCACGATGGTCTTCCCTTTGACGTGGATGAGCCCCTGCTCTTCCAGATTTTTCAGCACCCGGCCGACCATCTCGCGTGAACAGCCGACGATGCGGCCGATCTCCTGGCGAGTGATACGGATCTGCATGCCGTCGGGGTGGGTCATGGCGTCGGGTTGCTTGCAGAGGTCGAGCAGGGTGCGGGCAATGCGTCCGGTGACATCATAGAAGGCCAGATGGCCGACCTTTCGCGTGGTTTGCACCAAGCGGGTGGAGAGCTGCCTACCGATGGAGAAGAGGATTTCCTTGGCGCAATCCTTAAGATCGGTATCGAGGAGATGGTTCAGTTTAGCGTAAGAGATCTCGGCGATAAGGCATTCCGCACGGGTTCGTATCAGGGCCGTTCGCCTGGGCAAGGGCAGGAAGATGCCCAATTCACCGATGAAATCCCCCTTGTTGATATAGGCGAGGATGATTTCGCGCCCCTCCTCATCCTCGATGGAGGCGGTGGCAGAGCCTTCAAGGAGGTAGAGCAGGGTATCGGCGATGTCGCCAGGATGAATGATTTCGGTTTTTGGGGTGTGTTTGCGTTTGTGGCAATAGGAAAGCAACCGCGCAAGGTGCTCGGGTATTGGTGCCGGCGGTATTATGGTCAGTGTCATTATGAGTTTGCTTTGTTATCTTTGACCCTTCAGACCGATGGGTTTCACACCCGGCCGGGCAGTCAGGGACTGATTGCCCAACAGGGGGGATGATAGGCCCGAAGCCGGCTTTTTGAGAAGCCCGTCACAAAAAAACTATTGCCCATCAAGGCAGGGCGTTTTGAAGCGAGGAGTCACGATTGACAATGAAAACGAGAGTAAAATGGGTCGAAAATGCGCTGATGGTGGGCGAGTCCGGCAGCGGACATGCCCTGGTGATGGATGGACCTCCTGATCACGGTGGAAATAATCTCGGTCCACGCCCTATGGAAATGCTGCTGCTGGGCATGGGCGGCTGTTCCCAGTTCGATGTCGTTCACATCCTCCAAAAGGGGCGCAACCCGGTAAGTCTGTGCGAGGTTGAACTGGAAGCGGAACGCGCGGAGACGGACCCCAAGGTCTTCACCAAGATCCATATGCATTTTCGGGTCGGTGGGCCGGGACTTACGGAGAAGGCAGTGGAGCGGGCCATCAAGCTCAGTGCGGAGAAATTTTGTTCCGCTTCCATTATGCTTGGCGCCGTCGCGCAGGTGACCCACGGCTTCGAGATCGTCGAAGGCTGAGTGGGGTTTCGGTCGGCATGAATACCATTGCCGGTCTATTTTCATGATTGAGAGTGTCGGGAGCCGTCGCATTGATGAATAAAAAACTGAAACTTCAGGGGTTCAACAACCTGACCAAGACCCTGAGCTTCAATATTTACGATGTCTGCTACGCGACGACGCCGGAGCAGGTGCGCGACTACATCGAGTACATCGACGAGGCTTACAATGCCGAGCGCCTGACCCAGATACTGACTGATGTCGCCGACATCATCGGCGCCACCATCCTCAATATCGCCCGGCAGGACTATGATCCCCAGGGCGCCAGCGTGACCATCCTGGTCTCGGAGGAGCCGGTCGCCGCAGAGCACATCTCCAACACGGAGGCCCCCGGCCCCTTGCTGCCGGATGCGGTGGTAGCCCACCTGGACAAGAGTCATCTGACGGTTCACACCTACCCGGAGAGTCATCCCGACAACGGCATCTCGACTTTTCGAGCCGATATCGATGTCTCCACCTGTGGCCGCATTTCCCCGCTCAAGGCGTTGAATTACCTGATCCACTCCTTTGAGTCGGACATCGTCATCATGGATTACCGGGTGCGTGGCTTCACCCGCGACGTAAGCGGCAAGAAGCACTTTATCGACCACAAGATCAACTCGATCCAGAACTACATCGCCCGCGATACCAAGGATCGTTACCAGATGATCGACGTGAACGTCTATCAGGAGCACATCTTCCACACCAAGATGATGCTGAAGGAATTCGACCTGGATAACTACCTCTTCGGCATCGAGGCCGATGCCATCCCTCCCAAGGAACAGCGGCAGATCGTGGACCGGCTGAAGCGCGAAATGACTGAGATCTTTTACGGCCGCAACATGCAGAGGGGCCAGAAGGTCGTCTGAGCCGGGCGTCCACGGACGGGATCAGGGGTCGAAATAATGAGGGGTCCCGGCGGGCCTGTCGTAACGCAGATTGTCGCCGGGCCGCATCTCGTAGCAACTGGATGCGCGGAAAGGTTCGCCGGCATCGAGCAATTCGCTGATGGTGACGAACTCATAACCCTGGGCGCGCAGCTTGGGGATGAACAGATCCAAGGACTCTGCCGTTTTCCAGCCCCGTCCATTGGCATGGGCGACGATGATCGAGCCAGGCCTTATCCCCTGTAATACAGCGTTCGCGATGCCTTGTGCCGTCTGGCTCTTCCAAGGGTCACCGCTGACGATGTTCCATTGCACAGAGGCGAGTCCGAACTGGGCCGCAGCTTCCAGTGATTCGCTGCTGCATACCCCGAAGGGAAAGCGGAAAGTCGCCGGCAGCCGCTGAATCCGTTCGCGTTCTTGCGCCGAAGCCCGGCGGAAACAGTCCCGTTGCACCAGTTTCTCCCGGACTAGGCTGTATTGCGCCTGGGTCCAGAGAATCTGCTCCCGCATGGCCTGCCCAGACAGCCGCCGGAGGTTACGGTGAGTCCAGCCATGGTTCCCGATCTCGAAGAGAGGGTCGGCCATCAATTGCATGGCCTTTTCCTCGTGGGTCCGCAGCCACTTGCCTCCAGCGTAGAAGGTCGCCCTGATCTTGTGGCGGCGCAGATAGTTGACGACAGCACTGTCGTACCCCGTGACTTCGTCCCCCTGCTCGCAGAGGTCCAGGGTCAGCGCCACCAGTTTCCTCTCGCCACGTACTTGGACGCTACGAATCGAACCCAGTCGCGATTCCGGCAAGGGCGGCAAAAGGGAAGCGACCCTATCGATGGCCTCGGCGGGTGGCGGTTCCCGGTCGGATCGATGCAACTTGAGAATTTGGCGATCATCGCCGGTGCCTGCGAGTTCCGCCTCGCTCCAGCAGGATTCGAGGATCTTGGCGGATTTCGGCAGATCGGGCAGACGCCAGGGAAAGGTCCGCGCCTCGCCAGCCGGTAAGCCCGTGGCAGCACATAGCAACAAGAGACCGGACAGTAAGGGGAGGCGAGTCGGCATCGGAAATCGGCAAAGTTCGTTTATGGGAAACCTCTCCCTATTATCCCGGTCTATCCTTACCGAGTCCTGGCAAAAAACCTGTGAGAGGAGAAACTCCGATGAAAGGCTCAATTTCCTTAGCCGGTAGGTTGCTAATCACTTTCTGCCTGGCAGGTTTCGCCTCTTTTGGGGTTCGAGCGGAGCAGGTTCGGCTCACGCTTGAGCCGGGGCAACAACTCTTGCCGGCGGCCAAGCCGCAAAAAAGTTACATCAAAATTGGGCTGGAGGGACTCCTAATCCCCTCGAAGCAGCGGCCCCCCATCAATGTCGCCCTGGTTTTGGACCGGTCCGGGTCCATGAGCGGTCAGAAACTGGCTCAGGCCAAAGAGTCGGCGATCATGGCGCTGGACTATCTGCGCCAAGACGACAGCCTCTCCGTCGTGATCTACGATCATCGGGTGGATGTCCTGGTACCCGCAGCCCCATTCAGGGACCGGATGGCCGTCGAGAACGCCATCAAAGGCATAAAGGCGGACGGCAGGACGGCGCTCTATGACGGGGTCCGGCAGGGGTCCGTCGAACTGCGCAAATATCTGGCCGAAAGCAAGGTCAACCGGGCCATCCTGTTATCGGATGGCCTGGCCAATGTGGGACCGAGCAGCCCGGAGGAACTGGGCCAATTGGGCCGGCAGTTGGGCGGTGAAGGGATATCGGTGACCACCATCGGCCTGGGGCTGGGTTATAACGAAGACCTCATGGTGCGCCTGTCGGATGCCAGCGACGGCAATCATGTGTTTGCCGAGACGCCCTCGGAGCTGGCCGAGGTGTTCCGTAACGAATTCGGCGAACTGACCAGTGTTGTGGCCACCGACGTCATCATCATCATCCAATGCCGCAACGGGGTTCGCCCCCTGCGCGCACTGGGGCGGGAGGCGCAAATCGAAGGCGATAGAGTCAAGGCGCACCTCAATCAGCTTTATTCCAAACAGGAAAAATACCTGCTGCTGGAAGTGGAGACACCAGCGGGGCAGGATGGGTCAGAGCTGGATCTGGCCGATGTGGAGGTGACCTACCGCAATCTCGTGAGCCAGGCAAATGACCGCCTCACCGGTGCGCTACGGGTGGGCTATTCCGGGTCGGCGGAGAAGGTCGAGCAGTCGCATAACAAGAAGGTCATGATCTCCGCCTCGGAGCAGATCGGGGCGGATATGGATGAAAAGGCGTTGGTGCTGAAGGATAAGGGCGACGCCAAGGGGGCCGGAGATTTGATGCGTGAAAAGGCCGAGTATTTGGAGCAACAGGCGAAGAAGTACGAATCGGAACGACTGCTGGAGCAGAGCCAGCGCAGCCGCGAGGTGGAGCAGGCAGTGGCAGCGCCTGCCTCCTCCGAGGCATGGAGCAAGGTGCGTAAGGAGATCCGGGCGGATCAGTACGGCATCAAGAAACAGCAGTCGTATAAGTAGAGCGAGCGGCTGCCTTGTCCGCCTTTCACTTCCAGCGTTTCTCTGTGCGCCAGGAATGCTCGGCCATGAAAGTCTGCACCGATGCCACCCTGTTTGGCGCAATGGCCCCGGTAAAAGGTGGCGAGCGGGTGTTGGATATCGGCGCGGGGACAGGCCTCTTGGCCTTGATCGCCGCCCAATTGGGGGCAGCCGAGGTCACGGCGGTCGAGCTGGACGAGGCGGCTTGCCGCGAGGCCGCCGAGAATTTTAAAGACAGCCCCTGGGGGGACCGCCTCCGAGCTGTCCCTCAAGCCGTTCAGGACTATGCCCGGACAACGGTTGATCGCTTCGACCTGATTATCAGCAATCCCCCCTTTTTCGAAAATCACAGCAAGGCCTTCTCATTCCACCGGAACCGGGCGCGGCATACGGACGAACTCTCCTTCGGTGATCTGATCGAGGCCGTCGATGGGCTTCTGGCGGACGGGGGGATTTTATACCTGTTGCTGCCCCTTCATGCAGTGGCAGGTTTCACGGATCAGTCGCGGGAGGTGGGGCTTTGCCTGATGCGGCAGCGGGACATCCGGGGCTACGCCCACAACCCGCCCAAGGTCGCGGCCCTGACCTTCGCCCGGACGGCTGGACCGCCGGAGATGGACCTGCTGACCATCTATCGGGCCAAAGGGATCTATTCGCCGGAAAGCGAGGCCTACTTGTCGGAATTCCTGCTGAGGTTCGGCGGAAGATCATAGGGCCCGCGGCAGACGGTAACGCTTGCCGGGAAGACACTCCAGCCTCTCTTCCGCCTCCATCTTTCTCAGGGAGCGCGACAGGGTCTCCGGCTTGACGCCCAGATGGTCTGCCCACATGTAATTGGGATAGGGCAGTCTCATCTCTCCACAGCCACCGGGGCTCTCATGCCGCAGATAGTGGACAATCCTTTGCTCGGTGGTCGGGAGCAAGAGGCGCATCCGTCCCTCCCGCAGCCGTGCCAGTTGCTGCATCATCTCCTGGCGCCAATACCGGGCGAAGGCGGGGATGGAGGCCAGGGCATGGAGAAAATCGCTCCGCGGCAGACCGAGGAGCAGGGAGGGAAGCTCGCAGACCGCCCAGTTTCCCGGTTCGGATTCCCAGACCCCAGGGTCCAGCAGCCAATCCCCGGCCGTGGCGCATTGGATCTCCGTCCCGTCCCCCAGAAAATCGCAGTTGACCGAGACGCCCCCCTTGATGACCCGGTAGAAGGCATCGGGCCGGTCCGTCCCGCTGTAGAGGAGGCTGCCCTCGTCGCATCGGAGAAACCGCGCCCGCTGGCGCAGCCGCTCGGGGAGGAAGCTGGCCAGATTGTCCACGGTGGCTGCATCCAGCCATTGGCGCCGGTGGCGGTTGGGATTCTCCGTCATCCCCCCGGTCTTCTGCACAAGGGCCTTCAGGCTCATTCCTGGCCCTCCCGGATGGAACCAGGGCGGAAAGGGGGCGGGGAGGCCGGGCGGTGGTTGTGCATGAACTCAAGCGTGACGAGGGCCTCCCCCCGTTCCAGGGCCTTCCGCTCCAGGCCGGCCTTTACCCGTTGGCGGACGAAGGCGGGGATGCGGTTCAACAGCCGGGTGGCATCTTCCTCCCAGCGGACCTCCGGCGCCCATGCCGGCGCGGGGGTCTCCGGCAGGGTCCCCGGCGGGGGCCGGTAGGCGCATTTGCGGTCCTCCGCCATCAGGTCGCCGGAGGCGGCCAGGGCGCGGGCGCGGCAGCCGCCGCAACTGATGCGGTAGTCGCATTGGCCACACTTGCCGCCGGGGGTTTCCGTGCGCAGGCGGACGAAGGCATCGGCCTTTTCCCAGATCTCCCGCAGGGATTGCTCGCGCAGGTTGCCCGATGATCCGGGGATGTAGGGACAGGGGGTGACATCGCCCTGGGGGCCGATGCGCAGGTAGGAGCGCCCCGCCAGACAGGCGCTGGACCAATCGGCGTAGCCATCGCCCCCCTCGCCGGCGTGCAGCCCCAGCAGGCGGCGGGCATAGGGGGCGCAACGGGCGCGGACCGTCAGGTCGGGCCGACCCTCTTGCAGCGCCAGTATCTCCCGCAGGGTTTCCTCGTAGACCGCCGGGGACAGGTCGGTCTGGGTGACCCCGCGCCCCGTGCAGACGAGGAAGAAGAAGTTGAGGGCCATGGCCCCCCGCTCCGCCGCGAGATCGGCCAGGGCCTTCAGTTCGCGCCGGTTTTCCTCGAACAAGCTGGTCTGCATCTGCACCCCCAGCCCGGCGGCGCGGGCGGCGGCCATGCCGGCCAGGGCGCCGCTCCAGGCCCCGGCCTGGCCCCGCAGGCGGTCGTGGAAGGCCGGGGTGGTGGAGTCGAGGCTGATGCCGACGCCGGCCGCGCCACGTTCCTTCAATCCTTTCGCCCGGTCACCGGTGAGCAGGCAGCCGTTGCTACCGATGACGGGCATCAGCCCCGCCTGGGCGGCGGCCTCGACGATCGGCTCCAGGTCCTTGCGCAGCAGGGGTTCGCCCCCCGTCAGCACCAGCATGGCGCCGGGGGCCGGCCCGGCGATCTCCGTCACCACCCGCAGGGCCTCGGCGGTATCCAACTCGCCGCCTGCCTCGTTCCGGCGCTGCACGGCGTCCAGATAGCAATGGCCGCAGGCCAGGTTGCAGCGGCGGGTCAGGTTCCAGGAGATGAGGTGAGGGGTATTCATCTGCTTCTCAAAATTAACCGCGAAGAGCGCAAAGTACGCAAAGAAATACAATGAGTTACCTGCATTTCCGCCCAGCCCTTGAGGTGAATGTACGGGAGAACAAAACCCTATGTTTTCCTTCGCGTTCTTTGCGGTTGAACGGCCTCACCCATGTCCAAAGGGGCACTTGCCGCCCGCGCCGCCCAGCGACGCGGGGTCGATGCCGTTCTTCGCGGCGTAGCGGTCCACTGCCCCCTGGGGGATGCTGGACAGGCAGGCATCGATGACATCGGAGGTCACTACCGTATGTCCCTCCTTCAGGGCGTGCTTGAGGATGGCCTTGCGCGCCATGCCGCGCGCGAACTCGGGTACGCGAAGCATTCGCGCCTCGGCCTCTTCGGTCCAGCTCATGTTGGTCTCGGCGATCTGCTCCAGGGGCGGCTCGTGGCAGCGGGCCGACAGCAGCAGGTTGCAGCGCCCCTGGCGCAGCAGGTTCTCGCTGGCGCTGCCCAGGTCCATGCCCGGCTCGGAGTGGACGCCGATGCGCCCCATGACCAGCAGCCAGGGCCGGGTGATGCGGGCGTGGCGCAGGAGCTGCTCGAAGGCCTTGCCGGAGAGGAGCCTGGTGGCCAGCTCCATCCCCTGCTCCTTGGCGATCCCGGCCGCCACCTCCAGATGGCCCTGGTAGATCCGGGCCAGGCCGGAGTCGATGATCTCCTCGTGCAGTTTTTCCTGCTCCTCGAAGCGGAAGACCTGGGCCGCCTCGGCGGAGAGGACCTTGGCGATGCTGTTGAAGGCGACATAGTGGAAATGGGGGTCGAACACGGCCACGGCCTCCACCTTGCGCCGGAACAGCCGCCCCAGCTCCAGGGCGGTCATGAGCCCGCCGAACGACTGGGGGCTGCCGTCCAGGGTCACCAGGATGGCCCCGTCATCCCTCGGCTGGACCTCGCGCACCACCAGCAGGTCCCGGTCGATGCGCCGTGCCACCCGCTCGCAGACGCTGCCGAGCTGGGAGGACTCCACGGACCCCAGGCCCAGGGCGCCCATCACCACCAGATCGGCGTCGCCGGACAGGATGTCCTCCACCAGCCGCTGCCAGTTCTTGCCCTCCAGGGTGACGCGGCGGCCCGCGATCCCCGCCGACTCGCAGCGCCGGCCGAACACATCCAGGTAGGAGTCGGAGATCACTTGCAGACCACGGGTGATGAGGTCGTCGTGGACCTCGCGCTGTTCGACCAACTTCTCCTCCTTTCTGTAGGGCTCCGGCAGACCGCCCTCCATCTGGCGGAAGCGGCGGTCATGCAGCTTGGCGGCATAGACGTGGGAACCCGTCAGGCATGCCCCTTCAGCGCGCCGGGTTATATCGATGGCGATATCGAGGCCCCGTAGGGAAAAGGGGGAATTGTCGAGGGGCAGATAGATGGAGCGGTACATGGCTATTTCTCCTGCTTGCCGGCGGACGCAGCTCCTTCTTCCCCGATCAGGCCGCGCAAGGCCTTCGCGATCTCCTCCGTGGGGGTGAAGAGGCCGTGGAACTCGGTGCGCAACTGACCTTGGGGGTCGATGAGGATATAGACGGCGTTGTGGATGAACTCGCCTCGGATGTCGGGCCGAACGACGATGCCGTAGTCCTTGGCCGCCTTCGTCGCTTCCTCCAGGGTGCCAGTGAGCAAGGTCCAGCGCTCGGGGGAGAGGCTGTGGGTCTGCATGAAGGTTTTGAGCTTCGCCGGGGTGTCGCGGCGCGGGTCGAGGCTGATACCGGCAAACCGCGTTTTTTCCCGCTCCCCGGCGGTCAGCTCCTTGTCCACGCGGCCGATGATCTGCGGCAGCACCGGGCAGATGTCCTTGCACTCCGTGTAGATGAAGGAGAGCAGAACCACCTTGCCGCGAAAATCATCCAGGGCGACCCGTTGGCCCTCCTGATTGGTGAGGGTGAATGCCGGCGCGGGCTCGACGGTATCGAGCCGATGCCATTCATCGCCTTGGGCCTGCACCGGCTGGGCGAGGAGCAACACCAGGCCGGCGACAATGGCCGCGTAGGCAGCCAGCCGCCAGCGGAGGGGGGATGGCTCGCTGGCGGCGCTTCGCCTTCCCCACGTCTGCCCCAGGGCCATGCCCGCCACCAGCATCATGCCGCTGGGCCAATCGAGCCCGAAGGCATGACGCAGGGCGAACAGCAATAAGACTGAGGCGGCCAGCAGCCCGAACCGGCGGGGGGAGCGCCTCCCGGCTCCGGCACGCAGGCGCCCCAGGGGGTAATTGAACAGGGTGGTCAGTGCCGCCAAGGGCCAGACCGTGCCGATGGCAGTGGTCATGCGGCCCTCCGCGCGCTGGTCCGCATCCGCCGTGCCAGCCAGAGCTCGCCGCCCAGGGCGAGGAAGCCGATGCCGAGGGGCCAGAACCAGGCGGAGAGGGGCATGGGCGGCTGGGGCAGGAGGTAGTACCAGGTGGAGAGGGCCATCTTCAGCCCCTCCTCGCCGTTGTCGCCGTCCTGGAGCTGGAAGGCGATGGGCACGAAGCCGCCAGGCTCGAAGGCCACCTCGCCCTCGCCGCCCTTGAGGGGCCGGCGCAGGATGACGCGGTACTGGCCATCCCGGTAGCCGCCCTGGGCGGACAGGTTTCCGGCGCCGCGCGGCGTCTGTCTCGCGGCCCCCGAGGCGGTGGCGCGGGTCAGGCCCGTCTGGGCGTTCCAGCGCCAGATATCCACCGGGCGCCGCTCGTCGCCGAGGATGAAGTAGGGCTTCTCATTGCCAGCCGGCTGGACAGGCAGTTGCAGGGCCACCTGATCCGCTCCCTGGGTGCCGTCGTCCCACTCCAGCAGCAGGGCGATCTCCTTGTCGTTGTAAAGGGCGCGGGCCGTGATGACATCATGGGCCGGCTTGAACCAGCGCGGCTCCTTGATGATCTGCCCCGCCAGCGGGAAGTCGGCAAACCCAGCCTGTTCCCATTCCATCGCGTAAGGGTCGGCGGGGATCTCCCCGGTGATGTGGCCGGCCTTCAGGACTTGGGCGTTTTTCTGCGGCCTTGAAAGGCTTTTCACGAAGGCCGCCAGTGCCCAGCGGTCCTCCGCTGCCGGGATCGCGTCCACGAACGAGGGCATGGGCGTGCCGTTGAAGCCGGTGGTGAAGGTGCGGTAGATGTCCTCGATGCGGTCGCCGCCCCGGAACCGCCAGCCCTTGGTGAAGTTCACCGGCCGGATGGGGAAGCCCCATTCGTCCTTCATGCCCTGGGCCGAGGGGCCGTCGCCGCGTCCGTACTGGCCGTGGCACTGCCAGCACTTCTTCTGCTGGTAGAGTTCCTTGCCCTTGGCGATCAGCGCCGGTGTGACCTCGGGCGCGGCGCCGATGACCACCCGCTCCTTGGCGGGCTCCTCATTGAACAGGCCCAGGCTGTCGAAGGCCTTGACCTGATGCACGAGCTGCCAGCGCTCGTTTTCCGTGAGGAATTTCTTCCACGCAGGCATCGACGTTCCGGGCAGGCCCTCGCTGATGATGTGGAACAGGTCCTGATCGGTGGGCAACTGGCCGGAGAGGGTGGTGCGCACCTTGAAGATGGCCAGGGTGAAATCACGGGGACGCGGGTAGACGAACTCGGCGGCCGGGCCGTCGCCCTTGCCTTCCGCGCCGTGGCACTGGGTGCAGTAGCGGTCGTAGAGACGCCTGCCGGCCTCGGGATCGGCGGCCACGGGTGTGGGCTTGACCGGCTCGGTCGGGACCTGGGGCGCGTCGGCGGACAGGGGCGCGGCGAACAGGGCGGCCAGCGCCAGGGCCAGGAGATCAGTGCTTCTCATGGCCGGCCTCCTCGTCCCAGGTGCGCGGGGTGGAGCCGGAACCGGCATAGATATAGAGAATCGCCTTCCATATTTCCTCTTCGGTCAACAGGTTCTGCCAGACGGGCATGGCCGAGAGCCAGGGCGTGGCGCCCTTGGGCAGGCCGGGGCCGCCGGTGGCCACGCGCCAGAAGACGAAGGACTCCTGGAGCATGGAGATGGTGCCCACATCGCGGAAGTTGGCCGGGATCGGCGAGAAGGCGTTGGCGAAATGGCCGTCGCCCGCCAGGGCATCGCCGTGGCAGAAGAAGCAGTTCTGGTAGTAGATCGTCTTGCCCTCCTGGGTGTATTTCTCCAGTTGGACCGGATCAGGCAGGCGCAGCGGGTTCTTGAGATTCGCCGTCTCGATGCGCCTGCCGTGGAGGCTGAAGCTCGACGGCGGCTCGGGATGGACCACGCGGGGTTCGAAGGGCGCGTCCCAGGTGGGCGCCGTGCGCAACCAAGCGCCCCAGCCGAGCAACAGGGGGATTCCGGCCAGCACCAGGACCTGCGCCGCCAGCGGCGCGCGCCCTTCGAACACGGACTTGAGCGGCGCCAGGAATGCCTGGAAGCGGGCCTCGTCGGCGGCGACGAACAGCAGGATGCCCAAGGTGGAAAGGGTCATGTAGATCATCAGCACGCTGGCGGGCATGGGCGGATGAATCAGGTATTTCAGCCCCGCCAGGATCGCGAGCCAGAGCGCAACGGCCAGATAGAGGGTATAGCGAGCCATCATCCTAGAAACCTCTTTTCAACCGCAAAGGACGCAAAGAACGCCAAGAAAACCAATTCGATGCATTTTTCTGTACTCCCACCTTCTTGGTCAGGGGCTGAACCTGGACAAACCAATGAATTCCTTCGTGTTCCTTCGCGTCCTTTGCGGTTAGATGAGGAAATTAGGATCATGTTGTCTCCTTCTTCTCGCGCGCCCTGGCCCAGGCCAGCGCCGCGAGCATGGCGAGATTGAAGACGAGGATCACGAGCCCCAGGCGCATGCCTTCATGGGACCAGGGCGACGCGGCCCCGGTGGGCGAATAGGCCTTGCCGGACAGGCCCATCAGGTAGGCGAGGATCTCGTGGCGGTCCCCCTCGGGGATGCTCTTTCCCAGATCGGCTGGCATCACCCCCGGCGGAAAGCCCGGCGTCGTCCAGGCAGAGGGATCGAGGATCTTCCGCATCAGTTCCTCCGGCGACCGGTTCTGGCCAATCGGGGTCAGATCGGGACCCACGACGCCACCCTCGCCCTCGACCTTGTGGCAGCCGATACAGCCGAACTGGCCCATCAATTCCTTGCCGCGATGCACGGGGCCGGCCGCCTTGGCCACCTGGATGTCGCCGGCCTCGATCTTCACCGAGACCTCGGCCCCGCCCAGGGTTTGCAGGTAGGCGATCACGGCCTTGACCTCGGCCAGGTTCATGTTGGCCGGCGGCTTGAGGGCGGAGGGCATCATCTTCGAGTAGCCATCGACGATGAATGCGTCGGGGGTGGTGATCGACTCCAGCAGGTAAGCCTCGGCGTCCATGCCGGGCTTGCGCGTTGCCGCCTGTCCGGCCGCCTTGCGCAGGTCAGGCCCGCGCTCGTTGCCGGTCTCGGTGACCTTGTGGCAGATCAGGCAGCCGCCCTTCACACGCACCAGCTCCTCGCCGATGACGGCAAGTTCCGCCGGGGGCGTCGACACCGTAATGACCTTCTTCGCCGGCGGATGCTCCTCGAACTGCGGCACGAGCTGGCCGACGTAGGAGTAGGTCGACACCGTCACCAGCAGGAAGGCGAAAATCTTGAAGAATGTCGCCTTCATTTCGCTTCTCCTTCGCCATCTTCGTTACGTGAAGCCATCCAGAACACCACCGACACCAGCAGGAAGAAGATCACGGTGATGCAGGAGACGATGATCGTCGCGTGGCCGTGCATCATCGTGTAGGCGTTGGCGCTCTCGTCCATCACGCGGCCATAGATATGCCAATACTGGCGGATGCCGGAGCGGATGTAGCCCATCAGACCCATCAGCCAGGTGAAGCTGATGGCGAGGAAGAACAGCGCGTACTGGGCGCGGGCCGGTATCTGCCCCCAGCGGATCGCGCCGATCTCCTGCGCGCCACGGAGCAAGGGAATGTCGATGGCGACGAACACCGCCATGGCCGCGAGCACCGCGCCGACCTGGTAGACCGAGAAGCCGATGCGGATGTTGGAGGGCACGGAGTAGCTGTAGATGCCGTAGCCGAGCACCACGCCGGCGGCGGCGGCGATGGCGAGCGCCTGGACGATCTTGCCCGTCGCCGCCCAGGGCACCGCCGGCACGCGGTTGCCGCGCCGGTAGAGCATGAAGGAGAAGAAGGTGGTGAGGATCATCAGGTTCACCGCCGTGTTCTTCGCCGCCATGACGCCGAACAGGCCGAGGAAGGGATGGTGCGAACCGCCCATCGCCGACATCTCCGCGCCGCTGGCGATGATGGAGCGCGGCGTGGCCCAGACGATGAAGCCGATGGTGAGCAGGATCATCATGGGAATCTGAAACTTCACATACCGCTCTGCGCCGGGAATGCGCCCCATGCCGAGCCACAGGTAGAAATTGGAGGCGAGGAACAGGCCACCGATCAGCATGGCCTGGAGAATCCACAGCCAGGCGAAGCTGCCGCCCATCATCGAGACGCCCATCTGCTCCGAGAACTGATAGATCTCGCGGCCCAGCCAGTAGCCGGCGAAAGGCAGCGGGATGAAGGCGGCGATGGCAATGAAGGAGCCGACATAGCCCATCCAGTCGAAGCGCGCCCGCTCCTCGTCGGTTTTCGCGTTGAGGAAGCGCACGGCGGCGTAGGCGGCGGCGATGGCCCCGCCGAACGCCACATTGGCCAGCAGCCGGTGGATGTTGATCGGCATCCAGGTGTGGTTATTGATGGCGGCCCACAGGCTCGTCAGATTGCCCGCGTCGTCGATGCCGGCCGGCGACATCATGAAGGTGACCCAGATATCGGCGACGAACAGCAGCGCCGTGCCCCAGAGATTCACCAGCACGCCCAGCAGCAGATGCCACTTCTTCCTCGCCCCTTGCAGCAGGTCCCACGAATACCAGTAGAAATAGGCGATGACGACCTCGCCGAAGATCAGCACGATGTAGAGCAGCCAGGTCGGCTTGAAGAGCTTCGTCATGTACCCCATGAACTTCGGGTACAGCGCGACGAACAGCACCAGCAGGACGCAGCCGAGCACGGCGGTCAGCGTGTAGGCCATGGCCAGGAGTTTCGTGAACTCCTTCGCCAGGTCGTCGTAGCGTTTCTCGCCGGTCGCCTTGCCCACGAATTCGGTGATGACGGCAAAGATCGGCACGCCCAGCACGAAGGCCGCGAACATCAGGTGCAGCTCGGCGACGATCCATACGGCGATACGGTTGGAAAAACCGAAGAACTGACGGTAGTCGGCGGCTGGCAGGTAATGGCTCAGCCCCTGCGCGACCAGATAGGTCGCCGCGAGCATGAGGGATATCTTCACGACGCCCTTGTAGGTCCCCTTGAGGGCCTGGGGTGTGGAAGCCAGGGTAATTGTGTCGGTCAAGTGCGCCTCCATGGGTCAGGGTTCGGCAACCTAATTGCAGCAACCATGCCAGGAGGGATGGGGCAGGCCGGAGGAGTGGTGCATGGACGCACCGTTTACGGACCTAAGGATGGAAATGCCCTATGGCTTTGACCTGTCAGCCGGGGGCGAGGCAACACCCCAAAAGGCGGAGGGCCGGCAGCCGGTCAGAAATTGACCGGGGTGGCCGTAAAACGACCGATGGGGTCCCTTGATCGTTCAAAGGCTACCGTTCCCCGCTGCTTCCGCCTTATCCAGAAAATCGCTCCAGCCATACTCGGCGATCTTGTTGCGCAGGGTGAGCCGGGTGATGCCCAGGGTCCGGGCGGCTTGGGTCTTGTTGCCGTGGCAGGCGGTGAGGACGCGGCGGATGTGGCGTTTTTCCATCTCCGCCAGGGACAGGGATTCGTCATCGGTGGATAGTGGCGCGCCTTTATCCGCCGCGCCGACTTCCTTCGGCAGGTGGACGGGGCGGATGGTCTCGCCGCCGGAGAGGATCAGCGCCCGTTCCATGACGTTGCGCAGCTCGCGGATGTTGCCGGGCCAGGCGTAGCGTTCCAGAAGGCCGCAGGCGATGGGGTCCAGCTCCGCGTTGGGCATGCCCATGACCCTGGCCCCTTCGCCGATGAAATTTCGGGCCAGGGGCAGGACATCGCTGCTGCGCGAGCGCAGGGGCGGCATCTCGATGCTGCCGACGTTGAGGCGGTAGTAGAGGTCCTCGCGGAAGGTCCCGGCCTTGACCATTTCCATGAGGTCTCGGTTGGTGGCGGAGACGAAGCGCACGTCCACCTGTAACTCCTTTTGGCCGCCGACACGCCGGAAGATCTGGGTCTCGATGGCGCGCAGCAGCTTGGGTTGCAGGGCCAGGGAGAGGTCGCCAATCTCGTCCAGGAACAGGGTGCCGCCGTCGGCCAGTTCCAGCAGGCCGCGCTTGGCCGCCTTGGCGTCGGTGAAGGCGCCCTTCTCGTGGCCGAACATCTCCGATTCCAGCAGCCCTTCGGCCAGGGCGGAGCAATTGAGGGTGACCCAGGGGCCGGCGGCGCGGGGGGAGAGGTTGTGGATGGCCTGGGCGATGCGCTCCTTGCCGGTGCCCGATTCGCCCCGGATCAGGACCGGGACGCGGGAGGCGGCGGCGATGCGGCGGGTCACCTCGATCAGGGCCATGAAGGCCGGGCTGGTGCCGATCATGCCCTCCAGCGTGGCCGGTGATGCCGCCTGGATGCGCAGGCGCTCCACCTCCAGGCGCAGGCTGCGGGTCTCCAGGGCGCGGCGGACGATCTCCTTGAGGTCGTCCAGCTCGAAGGGCTTGTTGAGGTAGTCGTAGGCCCCGGCCTTGACGCAGTCCACCGCCGTGCGCACCTCGGGGTAGGCGGTCATCACCACCACCAGGGCCTCGGGGTCCGATTCCCGCAGCAGCTTCAGCACGTCCAGCCCGTGCATGTCGGGCAGGTGGATGTCCAGCAGGATCAGACCGTAGGACCGCTTGCGGAACAGCTCCAGCCCGCCCGCGCCGTCCTCGGCCAGATCCACCCTATGACCCTGGCGTTGCAGCACGTCCCGCAGGGTGACGCGGATGGTGGTGTCGTCCTCGACGATGAGGATGCGTTCAGCCATGGATTCTCCTCCGGCAGCGGGTTGCCCGGCCGGCGGCTCCGGGCGGGTTCGGGGCAGATGGCGCCCAGCCGGGGGCGACCGGCCAACTCAATTCAAAGCAAGTTCCCTGCCCAGGTTTGCTTTCGAGGCTGATCTCGGCGCCGTGCTGCTGGACGATCTTCTTGACCACCGCCAGCCCCAGGCCGGAGCCGTCGGGGCGGGTGGTGAAGAAGGGGTCGAAGATCTTGGCCCGCACCGCCGGCGGGATGCCGACACCGGTATCGCAGACGCAGAAATGCATGCGCCGGGGTTCCCGGCCGTCTTCCGCCGTCCGCCGTCCGGCGCACATGCCGATGTGGATGTTTCCGCCGTCGGGCATGGCGTGGATGGCGTTGATCACCAGATTGAGCAGTACCTGCTTGAGTTGCGCCGGATCGGCCCAGAGATCGGGGACCTGGCCGGCGCAGGGGGCGTATTCGATCTGGACCTTGCGGGAGCGGGCCTCCTTGCGGGTCCAGAGGATGATGTCCTCCAGCACCTGCTCCAGACGGCAGGGGACCGGGTTTGTCTCCTGGGGGGCGGCGAAGCCATGGAAGCTGCGCAGGAAATCGGCCAGGCGATCGGTCTCGTTCTGGATGCGCATCAGATAGTCCCGCTGGGTCGGGTCCAGACCCTCCTCGGACAGCAGCAGTTGCGCCACGGCCTTCATCCCGGCCAGGGGGTTGCCGATCTCGTGGGCCAGGCCCATGGCGATCTCCCCCAGGGTGGCCATCTTCTCCATCTGGAACATTTGCCGGTCCAGCTCGCGGCGGTCGTCCTGCAAGCGGCGCTCGTCGGTCACGTCGCGCACCACCAGGATGAAGCCGTCGGCCCGGCCGCCGCCGATCAAGGGGGCGATGCCGAGGGAGAGCATGCGGTCGTGGAGGGAGAGGTCGAAATTGGCCGCCGTCAGTCCTTCCGGGGGCTGGCCGGCGTAATCCTCCCATCCCGGCCAGAACTCCCGGAGCGAGCGGCCCGCCAGGGCGCCGATCCCGCCGATGAGGTAATGCCGGGCCGCGTTGTTGGCCAGGACGATCTGGCCCTCGCCGTCCACGGAGAGGATACCGTCCGCCGTGTTGGAGACCACCGCCGCCAACTGGCCGCGCTCCCGCTCCAGATCCATGGTGCGGGCCTGCACCTCCCGCTCCAGCTCCCCCTTGCGGTCCTCCAGCGTCTTGTAGGACCGTTCCAGCTCGGCGGCCATGGAGTTGAAGCGCCGCCCCAGATCGGCGATCTCGTCATTGCCCCGGATCTCCACCCGGTGGGCGAACTGGCCCCTGGCGATGGACTCGGTCTCGGAGCTGAGCAGCATCAGGGGCCGCAACAGCCGCCGCGACAGCAGAAAGCCCGCCCCGGCGGCCATCAGCAGGCAGAGGGTCAGCACCCCGTAGAGCAGGTAGAGATTGAACACCGCCTGGAACAGCCGGCCACGGGGGAAGGCCAGGGCGATGGACCAGGACATGGAGCTGTCGTTGCTCATGGCCAGGGTCTTGCCGGGGAGGATGGGGGCGAAGGCGAAGATCCAGTCGCCCAGGACCTCGGTGCCCTCCTTTCCATGGATGGCGCGGCTGAGCAGGGTCCGGGGCATGAAATGGGTCAGGGACTCGACCGACTGCATGCGGAATGTCTCGGAACCCGAGGCGTCCGCCGAACGGGAGAGGTAGAAGCCGGAGCGGTCGAACAGAAAGGCCACCCCGCCGCGACCGCCCGCCATCTCTTGGATTTGGCCCAGGATATAGGCGGCATGGAGGTTGACGATGAGCAACCCTCGTTTTACCCCGCGCTTGTCAGTGACCGGGGTGGCGAAGCGAATGACTGGGCGCTCGGGTTTTTCGACCTGCCCGTGCTCGATGTTCAAGTCGAGGGGGGAGACATAGACCTGCCCGGCCTCGTGGGAGAGCCCGTCATGGACGTAATAGCGGTCCGACTTATTCTGGAGCCCCGATTCGGGAACGATCTCCAGGCCGCCGTTTCGCCGGTCTACCCGGACCACTTCGCGTCCTTCGGCATCGATATATCGAACCTGATAGATGTAAGGGTAGGCGCGGGCGAAGGCCGCGTAGTCCCGTTCCAGCCCCTCGCGCACGGGGGCAGGCAACCTTCCACCCGCCGTCCAGGAACTGTTGGCCAGGTCATGGAGCAGGGAGGAACTCGCCAGATACAGCAACTCGCTCGCCAATTGATCGAAGAAATGCCCCATGCCCGCCGCGCGGCTGTGGACCTCCTGATCCAGGTGATGCAGGGTCTCCTGCCGCAGGGTCTCCAGGGAGGAATAGATCCCCACCAGCCCGGCCACGGCCACCGGCACCCCGGCGGCGACCAGAAAGGCAAAGTAGATCTTCGATGAAAGACCTTTGAAGCGGGCAAGGATGTTCAAGAAAGGCCGGTTCCTGTTTGACTGGGATAACCCTATTTGTACCGCAAACGATGCGGTTCGTGCCTCACCGCATCCTACGTATTGCGGATTTCAGGGTAACGCATTCGCCACGAATGGTCTAAAGCCCCTCCCCTTGTCAGGGGATGGCATCGATCGTAAAGGAAAAAGGCCGGCTTGCGCCGGCCTCAAGGGGGCCTGGTCCGGGACGGATCAGGCGATGGGACGCGGCTTCAGGCTCATGGCCGTGAAGTTGTTCTTGAAGGGCGATTCACCCACCTTGGTCAGGGTTCCTCTGCCCAGCTTGTAGCGGTAGTTGTTGGTGACCGGGTCGGGCACAGCGTGGACCACCGCATTGGCGGGGGCGCCGGGGAAGTTGAAGCTGGCCATGGCCACGCCGGGGCGCATCTCGTCGGAGACGATGGCGACCGAGGTGAAGAAGCCCTCCGTGGTCTGGATGTGGCCGTCCTTCATCAGGTTGTCGAAGAAGAGGTCCGGGTCCTTAACTCCCTGCGGCTGGCCGGTCTGCACATAGACGGTGTCGTTGTGAACCTTCACCAGGTCGCCAGACTCGATGCCACGCGACTTTGCGTCGTCCGGATGGATGAAGATCGGCGGCCAGGGCCAGCGCTGGTTCAGGTGGGCCTTGCGCATGTCGTCGAAGGCGGACTGCCAGGTTTCGCCCACGCGGCCGTTGGTCACCCAGAGTTCGTTCTTCTCGGCCCTCGGCTGAATGGCCTGATAGAACTGGCTCCAGCCCTTGAAGCCCCAGGGGCTCTTGAGCAGGATGGCCTTGCCCGAGTGAGTGTTGAAGGCATACATGAAGGCGTTCTGCACCTCTGCCTGTTCCATCTCGCCCCAGTTGTTGTCGGGATCGTGCAGGCGCAGGGTGCCGACCAGCTTGCCGTCGCGCACGCGGATCGGCGTCTGGATGCCGGTGGTGCCCATGGCGCGCAGCATTTCCTGTGCCTTGACGCCTTTCTTCTTGGCCTCCATGACCAGCGGGTGATAGTTGAGCACGCCGCCGCGACCGAAGCGCGCCGCTTCCTCGAAGATGTCGTTGGAATCCTTCCAGTCGTAGCCCTCGAAGCCCATCTTCTTGGCGAACTGCTGCACGGCCCACCAGTCGGGTTTGGCCTCGCCCGGCGCGTCGTAGAACTTGGAGTAGAGCCGCAGCCGGCGCTCCGAGTTGCAGCGGGTGAAGTTGTCCTCACCCCAGGTGGCGGCGGGCAGCACGATGTCGGCGATGTCGGTGTTGATGGGCTCGACGGGATAGATGTCGGAGTCGACCAGCACCATGCCGCCCTCGTCCACGCGCTTCTTCAGTGTCTCGAAGATGGCCTTGCGGTCCAGGCTGTCGATCTGATGCTTGCTGCCTCTGGTCATCTCCAGCATCTTGGTCGCCAGGGTCTGGGAACCCATCATGGCGGCGATCCAGGTGGTGCCGAAGACCCAGGCGAACTTGACTTGGCCGTCCATCACCCAGCGGTCGAGGTTGAAGTCCTTCTTGCGCCGGCCCGGATACTTCTCCGGGTTGAGCCAGCCGGAGCCGCCGCCCGCGCCCATCATGCCGCGCTGATGGCCGCCGCCGCGCGAGATCACGCGGCCCGCGCGGTTGCCCGCGCCGCAGATCAGGCCCAGCGACACAAACGACGTGGTGTTCATGTAGTTGTTGGTCCAGTAGTTGCCCTTTTCCAGCATGAACGAGGTCTTGGGCGCCTTGCCATTGACTGGTTTGGCGATCCACTCGGCGGCCTTTTGGATATCCTCCGCCTTGAGGCCGGTGATCTTGGCAGCGTTCTCCAGCTTGGCCTCCTCTTGTTCCATGATCCATTTGGAATAGTCCTTCCAATCGGACTGCCAGTTGCCCCAGGTAGTGCGCCACTGCCAGCCGGTGTTGCGGGTGCCGCGTCCGTAGCCCTGATCCACCTCCCACTGGTTGGCGATCCATTTGTCGATGAACTCCTGATCCTGCCAGTTGTTCTCGATGATGATGCGCGCCATGGCGTTGTGCAGCACCGTGTCGGTGCCGGGGATGATGGGCAGCCAGAGGCCGCGCCCTTGCGCCAAGGCCCAGGCGACACCCATGGTCCGGTGGGGGGTGACGAAGATCATCTTCTTCTCGCCCGGCATCATCCAGGAGGTGAACAGCGTGGTCTTGGTTTCGTAGGGGTCCACGCCCGACATGAAGGCCACCTCGCAGTCGCCCCAGTCCTGGTAGCTCGCGCCGAAGGAATCGATGCCGGCGTCGTCCAGGCCGGTGGCGTCGTTGGTGTTGGCGCACTTGTCGTGGGGTGCGATGGAGGGGGTGCCGATGCTGGTCATCCCTAGCCGGGTGATGGCATAGGTGTTTTCGAAGTACTGGTAGGAGTACATCTTGATCGCCCAGGCATGCTCGCCGTGCTTGGCGATGACGTGCTGGGAGATGTCGGCCATCACGTCGGTGACCAGATCCCAGGAGACCTTTTGCAGCTTGCCGTTGACCCGGATCATGGGATTCTGCAAGCGTTCGCGGGTGCGGGTCTCGGGGTTGAAGCACTTCTGCGCCAGGGTGCCGCCGCGGATGGAGTGGTTGCCGCCCGGATTGACCACCGTGGCATCCTTATCAGGGACCACGATCACATGGTGGGGCTTGCCCTCGTGGGAGACGACCGTGTGCTGGGCCGGGCTGGCCCAGACGCCCATCATGGTCTGATGGGGGAAGTCGGTCTTCATGGCATTCTCGCCGGCCTTGGGGCCGCCTTCCTTGCCCACCGGCCAGCGGTAGACCTTGTAGCCGCAGGCGATGGTGCAGTAGTCGCAGGCGGTGGTGAAGACGTCCGCGTCGGCGGGCGGCAGGGGGACGCGGCCCTCGGCCTTGACCGGCTCGGGCAGCTTGGGGGTTGCTTTGGGTGTCCAGAGTTTGCTCATTGTCGTCTCCTCAGGCGTGGCCGCCAGTGTTGTCGGCGTAGCCGAAGACCAGGCCCATCACGCCGGTGGCGTGGATGTCGTCGCCCTTCACCTCCAGCACGATCTGGGGCAGGCTCTCGGTCGCGTGGCCGGAGACCACCATGCCGTGGCGAGTCAGGTCGAAGGTGGTCAGGTGCAGCGGGCAGGGTCCCATGACCTGATGATTCCCCTTGTAGGTGCCCACCAGGGGGCCGCCCATATGGGTACACATCTGGTTGAAAGCCACGATGTCCTTGGCCGGGCCGACGCCGCCGCCGGCGGGCGCGCCCAGCTTGACCAGGACGTTGTGCACGTCGGGATAGGGATAGGCGAACTCCAGCGGCTCACCGGCCTTGAGGGCAGAGAGGCTGCCGACTTTCTGGCTGGGATAGCTTGCCACCATGGCCTGGGCTAACCGGGTAAGGCCGGGGACGGAATCCAGGGCCACCAGGGTGGCGCCGGCCACGCCGAACAGCAGGAACCGGCGGCGGGAGAGGCAGGCGCGGTCCCCTTCGCCCTCTTCATGCCGATGCTCGTGATTGATCTCTTGGTTCATTGTCGGGTTCCTCATTTCATGACCGCGTAGGGCGGCAGTTTGGGCGGGTCCATCAGCAAGGGCTTGTCCATGGAGAGGGACTCCAGGAAGGCCACCAGATCCTTCCTCTCGGCGTCACTGAGGCCCAGGGGCTTGATCAGCGGCGACTTGTTGGGACCCTCGCCGCCCCCGTTGTTGTAGAAGTCCACCACCTCGTCCAGGGTGTAGAAGATGCCGTCATGCATGAAGGGGGCGGTGTACTTCAGCTCGCGCAGGGAGGGGGTGCGGAACTTGTTGATGTCTTTGGGGTTCTTGGTGATGTAGTAGAGACCCAGGTCGAGATTGGCGCTGCGGTAGTCCTTCTCGAACACGCCCTTCTGGTAGTGTTCCCAGCGGTGGGTGATCTGGTAGAGGGGCTCGGTCTTGAACACCTCGTTCTCCGGCACGCCCAGGGCGTAGAACTTCTGGTCCGAGGCCAGGGGGCCGTTGTGGCACTGGACGCAGCCTGCCTTGCCGTTGTAGAGCGCCATGCCGCGTTGGGCGTTTTCGGACAGAGCCATCTTGTCGCCATTGGAGAAGCGGTCGAAGGGGACCTGCTTGGCGTCGGAGACGATGGTGCGCTCGAAGGCGGCGATGGCTTGGTAGGCGTGGGTCATGCGCGGCCAGTCGACGCCGAACACCTTCTTGAAGCGCGCCACGTATTCCGGGATGAAGCGCATGCGCATCTCCATCAACGAGGGGTCGCCGTTGCCGGCCACGTTGCCCTCGGCGGCGGAGGGCGCCTGGCCTTCCAGGCTGGTGACGCTGCCTTCCCAGAAGATCTTGTTGTAATAGGCCGAGTTCAAGATCGTCTGCGAATTACGCCAATGCTGGGTACCGGGATAGCCGCGCGAGATCTCGCCGCCGTCGCCCCAGCCCTTGCCGGGCTCATGGCAGACTTGACAGGGAGAAGAGGCGTCGCCGCCCAGGCGGCTGTCCCAGAAGAGCATCTTGCCCAGCTCGGTCTTTTCCGGAGACATGGGGTTGTCGGCGGGGATCGGCGCCGGCGGCAGCGGACCCAGGGGTGGGAAGTCGGCCTGGACCGGCGCCGCCGTGGCCAGGGCGCCGGTCAGGGCGGTAGCCAATAGTTTCAGTTTCATTGCGTTGTCTCCTGCTCAGTTCTTGCCGAATTCCCGGACCCTGTAGTCCGGAATCTTGGGCGGATCTATCACCACCGGGTCGCCCGAGAGGGACTCCAGGAAGGCCACCAGGGACTTCTTCTCGGCTGCGGAGAGACCCAGGGGCTTCAACTCGGAACCCTTGCCGCCACCCTTGCTGTAGAACTCCACCACCTCGTCCAGGGTCTTCAGCATGCCGTTGTGCATGTAAGGCGCGGTGTACTTCAGGTCGCGGATGGAGGGGGTGTTGAATTTGCCCATATCCTTCTGGGCCTTGGTGATGGCGTAAAAGCCCACGTCGGTACGCGCATTCATATAGTTGGGCATGCCCGAGGTGGAGTAATGCCGCAGCATGGTGATGGCGCGCAGGGGGCCGTGCTCCGGGTCGCTCAGGACCTGGGGATTCTCCGGCACGCCGGTCTTGTGCAGCTTGCCGTCGGAGCCCACCGGCCCGTTGTGGCAGACCACACAGCCGGCCTTGCCCTTGAACAGCTCGTAGCCCGTCTTGGCATCGTCGGAGATGGCCGCCGCGTCTCCGGCCTTGAACTTGTCGTAGGGGACGTTCTTGGAGGTAACGGTCTTGATGAACTCGCCGACGATATTAAAGATGCGCATACCGTTGGGGTCGTCCTTGCGGAAGGTCTTCCACAGCTCGACATACTCGGGCACCTGCTTCACCCGCTCCTGCACCAGGCGGCCATCCGCGTTCATGAACACCGCCTCGGTGATCTGGTCGCGGACCAGGGTGCCGGGGTCGGAGCCGTCCAAACGGCCGTCCCAGTGGTAGCGGGACTTGAGGGTGGCGTTGAGGATGGTGGGGGTATTGCGGAAGTTTTCGGACGCCGGATAGCCCTTGCCCAGGGCCGCGTCCTCGCCCCAGCCCTTTTTCGGGTCGTGGCAGGTGGCGCAGGAGAGGGCAGCATCGCCGGAGAGGCGCTTGTCGAAGAAGAGGAATTTGCCAAGCTCGGCTTGCTTGGCGTCGATCTTCTGCTCGGGCAACGGCAGGATGTCCGGCGCTGCCGGGGCTTGGGCAGCCGGAGCCGCCGGGGCGGGCGCCGCTGGCGGCGTGGCGGGCGCCTGGGCCAGCGCCACGCCGGCGGCCAATGCGCAGGCTAGAGGTACGATGACATGGGGTTTCATGGGTTTCCTCCCGGTGGATGGATTACTTCGAGAACTCGAAGGCGGTTGTAGCGGCGGCGCCGACGGCGACCGTCACCTTGGTGCTTTGCTCGCCCAGCATCGGATGCCAGGCCTTTACCTCGTACTCCCCGTCGGGGAGGCCATTGAGGGTGAAGGAGCCGTCTTCCTTGGTAACGGCGGTGTAAGGGTTGTCGGCGGCGAAGCCCCAGGCGTGCATGAAGTCGTGGGCGTCGCACTCAATCTTGATCACGTTGGCGCGCTTGGTCTTAATCGATTGCTTGATATCGCCCACATCGGGCTGGCCGACGTTGAACATGGTGCGCCGGACGGCGCCGATGATTTCGTAGGTGTGGATGTTGTGCAGTACCGGGTCGGAGTTGCGGACAGTGACCTCGGCGCCCTTCTGTACTACCAGCACATCCGGGGCGAAGCGGCAGCCCTTCTGGTCCAGCACGGGCGCGGCCAGTTCGCCCCAATCCTTGCCCTTCTCGATCTTGGCCACGTAGACCACGGCACCGATCAGGTTGCCGTCCTTGACGTTGACCTCGACGATCTCACGCTCGCCGTTGCCGCACACGGTGTTGTCCTTGGTGATGGGCAGTTTCTTGGGCGCCGGCACGGCCCCCTTGAAGCTCACCTTGCCCATAATCTTGCCGCCGCCCGCAGCGGCCCCCTCATATGCCATCGCCTGGACGGTCCACAGCGCGCCGAGCGCGATGGCACAACCAGTCTGGATTTTCTTCATAAGCAGTGACTCCTCAAGAATTGGTCCGATGAGGGCACGAAACTTCCGCGCCGCCCCAGGGCCGAATGCATCTTGTGTGCCACGGACAATTCCCCCGTTGCCATAGGGGATTGAGTGGACAGGGGTTGAAAACGGGGGTGAAGGAGTGGTCAGTTATTGACCGGGGTGTCAAGAAATTGACCGGGGGGAGCTTGAGACTGGAGGCTTGAGGTTGAGACTGGAGGAGTGAGGTATTCAGCTCCCCTTCCCGCCGGGAGGGGGTTGGGGGGAGGGTAGGGCGTAGAACGAGCGATCGACCTCTTGCAACCCTCAAGCCTCAAGCCCCCCAAGGCACGGCTATTGCTAAACCCCCTGTATGAACACTCGTCCTCACCAGCCCCTGACCGCCATCCTCGGGGGCGGCATCTCCGGCCTCGCCTGCGCCTTCGAGCTGCAACGGCATGGTCACGAGGTCCTGGTCCTCGACCGGCGCGCGGCCCCCGGCGGCCGCATCCGCACGCAACGCCAAGACGGCTTTCTGGTGGAACAGGGACCTAACAGCATGATCGCCCCCGCGTCGGGGGCCGAAGGGCTGATCGAGCGGCTGGGGCTGGGGGATCAGCGCATCGATAAAGGCGAGGGGGTGCGCCACCGCTACCTGGTGCGCGGCGGTCGGGTCCATGCCCTGCCCATTGATCCCCTAGGATTTTTCACCTCCGGATTCTTCAGCCTGAAGGGGCGGCTGCGGCTGCTGGCCGAGCCCTTCATCGGCCGGGGACCGGAGGACGAGACGGTGGCCGCCTTCGTCCGTCGCCGCTTCGGCCCGGAGCTGCTCGACTACGTCTTCGACCCGCTGGTGGGGGGGCTCTACAGCGGCGACCCGGAACGCCTCAGCATCAGGGCACTGCTGCCGCGCCTCAAGCAGTTGGAACTGCGTCATGGCTCGGTCATCCGGGGCGTCCTGGCGAAGAAGTGGGCCGGGATGGACCCCCGCTTCGACCCCCGGCGGCGGATGCCCTTCTCCTTCCGCCAGGGCATGGCGGTGCTGCCGCAACGGTTGGCGGAGGCGCTCGGCCCCCGCCTCCGTCCCGGCGTCCGGGTCGAGGGGGTGCATCCCAGGGCGGGGGGCGGCTTCAGGCTGAGCCTGCGGGAAAGGAGCGGCACCACCAGCCTGAGGGCGGATGCCGTCGTGGTGGCCCTGCCGGCCTACGCCGCCGGCCGGGTGCTGGCGCCCATCGACCCTGCCCTGGGCCAGTCGCTGGCCTCCATCGAGCATCCCCCCATCGCCGTGGTCACCCAGGGCTACCGGCGTGATCGCGTCTCCCATCCCCTCGACGGCTTCGGCGTGCTGACCCCCAAGGTGGAAGGGCGCAACGTCCTCGGCTTCCTCTTCTCATCGACCCTCTTCGCCCGCCGCGCCCCGGAGGGGCATGTGCTGCTGACCGCCTACCTGGGCGGCGCGCGCCAGCCGGGACTGGCCCTGTTGCCCAGGGAGGAACTCCTCGCCCTGGCCAGGGCGGAGGCGGCCGATCTCCTGGGCGCGCGCGGCGCGCCGGTCCATGCTGGCGTTCGCTACTGGCGTCAGGGCCTGCCCCAGCCCGGCCTCGATCAGGGAATCCGGATCGAGGGCCTGCGGAATCTGGAAGGGGCCTGGCCGGGGCTCTTCGTCACCGGCAACTACCTGGGCGGAGTTTCCACCACCGCCTGCATCGATTCCGCCCATGCGGCGGCAGCGCGGGCCGATGCGTTCCTGAATACGAGGGAGGGGTCCTGCCGGAAACCTCGGACACCCACGGCAGCGGCAGGGTGATTCCGGTGAGTTTCCGGTCTATAAGATTCCCTATGCGATTCCTGCTCCTGGTGATGGCCATGACGATTTCGATCCCCGCCCCGGCGGCCAACCGCCTGGCCCAGGCCGACAGCCCCTATCTGCGCAGCCACGGCGACAACCCGGTGGACTGGTATCCCTGGGGCGATGAGGCCTTCGCCAGGGCGAAGGCGGAAGACAAGCCGGTCTTTCTATCCATCGGCTACAGCTCCTGTTACTGGTGCCAGGTGGCCGAGGAGACCCTCTACCGCAACCCGGCCATCGCCGCCCGGATGAACGCAGCTTTTGTCAACGTCAAGGTGGACCGGGAGCAGCGTCCGGACCTGGACCGGCTCTACATGACCGCCGCCCAGCTCCTGGGGGGCGGCAACGGCTGGCCCAACAACCTCGTCCTCACCCCGGACCGCCAGCCGTTCTTCGCCGGGGGGTATTTTCCCCCCGAGGACAACGATCTGGGTCAGACCGGTTTTCCCACTGTCCTGGAGCGCATCACCGAGGCCTGGAAGGGACGGCGCGGCGAGCTGCTGACCCTGGCGGGACAGGTGACGGAGGCCATCAAACGGGGGAGCTTCCTGAAGGCTGCCGGCCGGCCCCAACCGGACCAATGGCGGCAGGAGACTCTGAAGACCCTGCGCGGGCGCCTGGGCGAGAAACAGGGCGGGCTGCGAAGCGCCGGGCCCGCCAAGTTCCCCCAGGTCCCGGCCCTGGCCCTCCTGGCCACCGATCCCGAGGGGCTGCGCGGGGTGCGCCGGACCCTGGATACCATGGCCCTATCCTCCCTGCGGGACCACCTGGGCGGCGGTTTCCACCGCTATACCGTCGATCCGGGCTGGTCCCAGCCCCACTTCGAGAAGATGCTCTACGACAACGCCCAGTTGCTCTGGCTCTACGCCGTCCGGGGCGAATCCGGCCTGCACCGGGAGGTGGCGTGGGAGACCGGGGACTTCCTGCTCCAGGCCTTCCAGGCCCCGGAGGGCGGTTTTTACGCCTCCTTCGACGCCGTCTCGCAGGGCCACGAGGGGGCCCATTATCTCTGGAGCGAGACCGAGATCCGCGGGCTCCTGGGTGCCGGGGCCGATGAATTCCTCGCCCTCTACCGGATCGCCCCCCTCTCCGGAAGCCCCAGCGACCCGGCGGAGGAACTGGAACGGGAGCAGGGCGGCGCCCTGCGGCCACGGGAGGAACTGACCGCCGAGGCACTGGCCAAACTGGCCGGCCAGGCCCCGGCCCGCGCCCGCCTGCTGGAACGGCGGCGGCAGCGCCCGGCCCCGGCCCGCGACGAAAAGATCATCCTCGCCTGGAACGGCCTCGCCATCGAGGCCCTGGCCGAGGCGGGCGCCCGGCTGCCC
>Ga0208863_1000066_pt1 | contig 136595 bp, 123 predicted proteins | sample RifOxyD3_FD_184040 | JGI IMG/M metagenome (GOLD analysis project Ga0208863, IMG submission 184040) | Soil microbial communities from Rifle, Colorado - Rifle Oxygen_injection D3 (SPAdes) | ecosystem: Environmental > Terrestrial > Deep subsurface > Rock core/Sediment | place: Rifle, Colorado...
TGACTCGGGGTCAGAGTGATTCGCCATTTCTTCTCTGTATTGAACTTTCATCAACTACGATCTGCCAGCTTATGCTGGCGCACTAATTATTCAGCTCCCCCTCCCTCCGGGAGGGGGTTGGGGGGAGGGCTGGGCGTAGACCGAGCACCTATGCCTGAATCGACCCCTTACCCCCTCCCCAACCCTCCCCCTGGAAGGGGGAGGGGGCAATTTCTGAATCGAGCTGAATAGTTACGGTGAGAGTTAGACGGCTGCGGTGAGCGGGGCACCCGTCAGGGCGCTGCCCTGGCGGCTCCCTCGCCGGAGCAGCTCCTCGGCGATGCCATCGATGACCACCCACTTGCGGCTGCACCAGTCGGGCGCCAGCAGGATGCTGGGGGAGGCGGTCCCGGTGAGGCGGTGAAAGCTGACCTCGGGCGGGGTCTGTTCCACCAGATTGGCTGCGATCTGGATGTAGTTGTTCTGGGTCAGCGGCTGGTATTCCCCCCGTCGCCACTGGTTAGCCAGTTGCGTGCCTTTGACCACATGCAGGGGATGGAGCTTGAGCCCATCCACCCCTTCGTTGATGACCCGGTCCAGGGTCCTCTGGGCATGATAGCCGGTCTCTCCGGGCAGGCCGATGATCAAATGGGTGCAGAGCGGCAGGCCGTGGGAACGGACCGCCCGCGCCGTGGCCTGGTATTCCGCGAAACCGTGCCCCCGGTTCACCCGCCGCAGGGTCTCGTCGAAGGCCGATTGCAGCCCCAGTTCCACCCAAACCTCATAACCCTCGTCCCGGTAGCGGCACAACAGTTCCAGCACCTCCGGTTGCACGCAATCGGGCCGCGTCCCCACGGAAAGACCGATGACGCCGGGCTCGTTCAAGGCGGTCCGGTAGAGCCGGTCCAGTTCCTCCACGTCGGCATAGGTATTGGTGTAGGTCTGGAAATAGGCGATGAAATGGGCAGCATGGGTCCGCTTGGCGATGACCCGGCGGCCGGCCTCGATCTGGGCCGGGATGTCCGGCTCCTGGCGGGCGTTGGGACCGAAGGAGGCATTGTTGCAGAAGGTGCAGCCGCCCTTTCCCTTGCTGCCGTCCCGGTTGGGGCAGGTGAATCCGGCGTGGATTGCCAGTTTGTGGACCGGAAATCCATAACGGCGCTTGAGGTCCTGGCCGAAGGTATTAACGAGTGTGGGAAGTGGACTGGTCATCTGGTGTCGGAAATGCGCCTTCGCCGGTTTCTTGACGAAACCCTGGATACTAAGCCGCCCCGCAGGAGCGGGGCATGAGGTTTGTCAATATAGAACGAGGGGCAGCGGATGGGAACTTTTTAGCGAGGAGGGCTCCAATCCACGACCATTCGAGTGACTGAATTACCGAGGATTTCCGGTAGGCCAGGCTTTAGCCCGGTAAGGAAGGCGCCGCAAGCCGGTGATTTCCATTGACAGCGGTCGCCGTAATGCCGCGTCCTCAAATTGATCGGCCAGCTTGCGGTTTTTCAAATCAAAGCCCAGCCGCGGCCATGTACTTGGCGGTGAAACGCAGCTTCACATTGCCCTTGTCGCCCAGGACGCTGCCGTCGTTAAACTCGATGCCGACGGCATCGGGCGAGCTGGCGGCGTTGCCGAAGAGCCCCTTGTCGAAGGAGAACCTGCGTACCTGCTCCATGGTCTGGCGGACCTGGGGTGAGGCGGCGAAGTCCGCGCCCTCCTTGGGCTGGTAGTACATGGCGGTGGTGCGCAGTTGGGCCTTGAACTCGGCCAGGGTGGCGCCGGAGGCCTTGGCCATGTACGTCATTGCCTCGTCGGCCTTTGTGTCCTTGGCCGTCATGGTGGCCAGGGTCTCGTACCAGGCGCCGGCCAGGGCCTTCTTCAAGCTATCCGGGGCGCTGGTCTTGACCACCATCAGGTCGAGGATCTCGCCGGGGATCTTGGAGGAGTCGAACACCAGATTGGCCCCCTTGGCGTTGCGGGCCTGCATCAGGGGCGGGTTCCAGGTGACCGCCGCGCCGTTGGGATCGGAGGTGAAGATGGCGGCGATGTCGGCGTCGCTGGTGTTGACCAGCTTCAGGTCGCGTTCGCTCATGCCGTTCTGGTCAAGGGCGCGGGCCAATAAATAATGCGAGACGGAGAGTTCCACCAGATTGACGGTGCGCCCCTTGAGGTCGGCGACGCTATTGCCGTTCTTCATGACGATGCCGTCGTTGCCGTTGGAGTAGTCGCCGACGATCACCGCCGTGCTGTCCACCCCGCCCACGGCGGGGATGGTGAGGGCGTCCATGTTGGTCATGGCGCAGGCGTCGAATTTGCCGGAGGTATAAAGGTTGATCGACTCGATGTAGTCGTTCACCAGGGTCAGTTCGATCTGGATGCCGTACTTGTCGGCCCATTTCTTGAGGATGCCGGCCGAGTCGGCGTAGCCCCAGGGCTCCCAGCCGGTGTAATGGGACCAGGCAACGCGGAAGCTCTCACCGGCCTGGGCGGTCAGGCCCCAGGCGAGGGCGGCGATCAGGGTCAGTATCCGAGTGAATTGTTTCGTCATGGTCGGGGTCCTTCTGCTTGGATCAATCGGTGATTTCCAACGGAAAATCGGTGGCGGCCTGTTCGGCGTGTTCCATCTTGCGGATGTTTTCCTCCGATTCCGTCGCCAGGCGTTCCATCTCCAGGATGTTCTCCGCCATCTTGGGCAGGGCCTCGCGGCGGTAACTGGTGATGTCGTTCAGGGCGCCGTGGATATCGGCGAAGGCCTGCTTGAGCAGGCCGATGTCGAGCTGGGTGCCGGAGGCCTGCTTCTGGATCTCCGCCCCCTGGGTACGCAGGCGGGCGGCGGTGCCGGCGATCAGGTTCTCGGTGGTGGTGTTGATGGCCTGCACCTTCTCCAGCACGATCCGCTGATTGGCCAGGGCCAGCGCCAGGGTGACCGCCACCTGGAGGGCGCTGACCGTGGTGTTGAGCGCCCGGTTCACGCCCCGGATCAGCTCCTTGTTGTTGCGGATGATCATCTCGATGGTCAGGTAGCCCTGCTGGTTGACCAGCAACTGCTGTTGCAGATCCTGGATGCGCTGGCGCAGGGGGAAGAGCAGCTCGTCGGCGATGAAGCCGTAGCGCGGGTCGCTCTGGGGGATCTCGGTGTTCAGGCCTTCTTGCAGGCGCTGGTCGATCAACTGGCCCAGCTTCACGGCCTTCTCCAGCTTCAGGGTCAAGGCCCGCATCAGGGCCTGATCGTCGGCCAGGGTGATATTGTCGCGCTTCAACTGCTCCCGGCCGTTCTCCAGGGACTGGATGATGGCGTCGATGGTGGTCGAGGCGTTCTCGTAGCGGGAAAAATAACGCTTGAGCGGCGTGCCGACCCCCGGCAGATAACCCAGCATGCGGGTGGCGAAACCCGCGTCCAGATCGACCCGCGCCGGGTCCAGCTCCTCCACCTCGGTCTTGAGGTCGATCAAAGAGGTGGCCACCTGGCCTCCCTCCTCGCTGTCGGCCATCAGCTTGCTGATGGGCTGCTTCAGCATGGCGCTGCGGCGGGCCGCCTCCTTTTGCAGGTCCAGCCCGATGGTCTCGAAGGAGGTCTTGGCTGCCTGGAGCTGTTTATCGTCGTTGAGATCGACCTTCATGATCCGCGCGACCACGTCCTCGGCCTGCTGATCCAACGCGGGATCGGCGGCGCGCTCCGCTTGCAGTTGTAAAGGATCGGGAAGCTCAAGCTCCTTGCGCAGTTGTTCCTTGTCCGCGAAGACCAGTTGCGAAGCGGGGGCGGGGGTTGCCATGGGAAGTCGTCCTCGGGTGTAACTTGGATTGCCTATGAGTTTATCCCACCGGCACCGAATCGTCGTAAAGCGTTTCAGGGGCAATATCGATCTCACCCGGCCAGACCACCGTGCCCTAATCAACTCGTACCCGTTCAAACACCGCTGGCACCGCGATGCGATCCCAGGGCGTGAACTCCAGGTCGAGCTGAAAGTCGGGGCAGGTGCGGACGGAAATCACATCGATCAACATCTTCGGCCTTACTGAAGCAGGGCAATGCGGAATTCGACAGAAATATCTTCGCGGTAGTCCAAGGCGTTGGGCTGGGCCGCTGGCCCGGCGCTATACTTGCCTTAGCCCGGTGGGCATGTGCTCATGCCCACCATTTCGTGGTCGGGCAGGATAAAGCCAAATTCCTATCGCCATATGCGATGTTCCATACGCAGAGCCCGCGCCAGGTATTGTGGTGGGCATGAGTACATGCCCACCCTACTGGGCTGGGCTGGAAATTCGATGGTGTGCGCTATGTCAAAATCAAAGAGAAAAATAGCACCAATCGCTAACCCTACCGGGCTTCTTAATTTTGTGAATGAGTGATTGTTATGAAAACTGTTATGAGTATTGCCTTGGTACTGCTGTTATCCGCCACCACCGTTAACGCCGAGGACATTAAATGCAAATCTGACGGCAACCAAATTGGAATTAATCAGTGTGCCGCCGACGATTACGCCGCAGCGGACAAACGCTGCCAGCCATGGAGAGCGGAGCGAGGGCTGGTAGTCCCCGATAGGCGTAGGGCGCGGGCGTAGGACCGGAGTTGGTGGAGGGATTGGAAATCCCGCAACCAGCGGAGGGCCTATGCAGAGCGCATCCCGACACGCCGTTAAGCCATTTGCGGGAGTTGTGACGGAGGGCTCCCCAACGAGGGAGTCCGGAGTCGCAACGGACGCAGGGCGATCGGGGCACAAAAAGTTGTCGAAGATCGAGTGCGTTTTGGGGACTTGGATGTCCCAAAACGTATAACGAGATCGAAGACACCCCGGAAGCTCAACGCCACTTGGAAGGAATTGATGGCGAAATATAAGGACGATAAAATCGCCACTGCCAAGCTGAAAGCCGCACAAAAGGCGTGGATTGCATTCCGTGATGCTGAAATAGCAGCTCAGTTTGCCTGTGACGAAGACGATGCGAGTCTTTGCTGGGGTAGCATGTACCCAATGTTGGTCAATGGTGAGCTGCAAGCTATGACGGAAATCCGCACCGAACGTTTGCAGAAATACATCGACGATGGTCCAGGCGAGCGGATGCGTAACTAGCGCGGTAGGTTGGGCTGACGTTAGGAAGCCCAACAACAAAGGTCGGCGCCGAATGTTGGGCTTCGTGCCTCAGCCCAACCTACCGCGCTATTACAAGAACAAGAAGAGGCATTGCGGCATGGTACCTAACCCATTATTCAACACGGACTGGCGCGATAAAGCCGCGCCAGCCGGTTAATTCAGACGTTAGACCTTCGGAGTATCTCGTTAATGGCTATGCACGCAGTTCGTTGGCTAAGTGCTATTGCGCTCTCGTTATTCCTGTGGTTTCTCATGAATTTTTTAGCCGCGGAGTGGCATATGGGACAGGGTGACAATGGTGATGGCATGTCTTGGCCTGCCATAGGGCTTTTGTCATCGCTTGCTCTTGGTTGCTTCGTGGGCATTTCATTTCTAATCTGGTCTGATGTAAGGTGGTTAATTGAAAAAGCCAAGGTCTAACCCTACGTTCGAGGGGGACGGCGCAAAAGCGCGGCGCCCCTTAGCTTCACGTTCGGCCTCATAGCATTTCTTCTGCATACTGGACAGAATATGAACACTTCCAAGATTGCTAGTATCGTGATGTTGCTGATCTTCGGTGGCAAGACATATGCGGGTACTGAACCAATATTTGCGTTCGAATCGGTAATGTCTCTCGACGAAATGTCGTCTCTGATTCGGTCAAAGATTCCGCTAGGAACGGCCCGTACAGACGTTCGGCGCATATTCGTGGACGAAGGGCACGCAACGCTAAAGACTAGGGCCGGAGGCTTCGGTATCGAAAAGTATATTTACGATATTGACCTGTGCCATTATTACATATGGCGTTGGAACATATCGGCTGACTACGATTCCAACAATCAACTACGGCAGGCATATGTAAATGGAAACATTATCCACCCCGATGGAAACCCGAAAAAGATAATTCCGAAGATCGCCGAAGAAGGAAAGAAGGCATCCATCTATCGCGTACAGCGCCCCAGACCCGAAGCTTACAAGGGCGAAAAATCACTGGGCTTCATACTCTTCGATCGCGACAGTGATCCCTCAACCACCGATGACCAAGCTCTTATTGGCGCCGGCCCAAGTCGCGCCGTTCCCATGAACATGGGCAAGTTGGTTACGTATTCAGACGTTGATCCGTGGCGTTCCATTTTTGATTTCGATGCCGCTGACCGCATTGTTCCATACCAAGGTGATTGCAAGGAAGCCCGGTAGAAGGGTAGGCATGTACTCATGCCCACCATTTCGTGGCCGGGCAGGATAAAGCCAAATTCCTATCGCCATATGCGACGTTCCATACGCAGAGCCCGCGCCAAGTATTGTGGTGGGCATGAATATATGCCCTCCCTGCTGGGCTGCTACAGCCCGGCGGTTCTCCCATAATCCCTCCCCCTGGCGGCCAGGTGCTTCAGTTCCTCCATGGCCGATTCCATGTCCATGGCGGCGCGGGGGCGGGTGGTGTCCATCTCGGCCATGGCGGCCATGATCCGGTCCATCTGGGTCATGGCCTCCTCGTTCTGGGTAAACCAGCGGTCGAGCTTCTCCCGTTGCGCCGTCAGCAGGCCCAGGCGTTCAGACAGGGCCTCGTATTCGACCTTGCGGGTCTCCGGTCTTCCCTTTTCCGCGTCCAGTTCCAGCAGGCGGCGGCGGATGTGGCTTTCGTCGATGGCGTTGATGCCCTTGAGGGCATCCACCATGCGTGTGAGGTTGTCGAGACCGGCCAGGAAGACCTGTTCCGTCATGCCCAGGAAGCGGCTGAAGGTCAGCTCCTCGGGGTTGAGCTTGCGCCGTAGCAGCTCCTGGAAGGCCTCGTACTTGTCCCGCAGTCGCTCCAGTTGCCCCAGGCCTTGCTCGAAGGACTCTTCCCGCAGTTCCTGGCCCAGGCGCTGAATGGAGCGTTCGACCTCCCCGGCCAGGCGCTGTTGTATCTCCCGCAGATAGTCGCCGGCATGCTTCTCGCGGCGCAGGGTCGAATCCAGCAGCCAGGCCCCCAGGCCGATGGCGGAGCCCGCCGCCGCCGAGGCGATGAAGAGGGTGGAGGGTGCGAGCAGCAGGGCGGCGAGGCCGCCCAGGATGCCGATGGCCAGGGGATAGAGCACCTGCGGGGTCTGGGCCGTCGCCTTCAATACCGCCCGTGAGACGGCCTTTGTGGAGAAATCGGCGCGAGCCGGATTGCTGACCGGCCCCGGATGCCCCTGCTGGATGGGTTTTTTCTTATCGGCGAATAGACCGGACAAGGTTCGATAGGCCTGGGTGCAATGAGGGAACCCGCATTCTACATGCAACGCCACCGGGAGGTGTTTTCACAGCCCCTCACTTCTCCGGCGGCTCTTTGCCGCTCCGGAACAGGATCTCCCAGGCGCTTCTGGGTTTTCGGCGTCTTACGGCCTCTGCTTCGGCGATTTGTTCGTCGATCTCTTCCATGCGGGCATTGGTGAGGCGGTTTCTGATCCTTTCCCGTTCCGCATCCGGCGGGGCGTGGTCGAGCAGTCTGGTGTCCTTGTGGATGACCAGGGCGCCCACGTTTTCCAGCCACTCATCCGTCAGCTCGGCCAGCACGAAGAAGTCTTTGCGGATACCAAGCTCACCGTAATTCCGCAGAATCAGGTGAAGCCCCTCCTTCTCCGCGTCGATCCTGAAGACGTAGTTGATGGGTATCCTGGGGCCGACTTCATAGATGCAGACGGCCTTGTGGCCGCTCCGGGCGGAGGTGCGCTTGGCGTAGGTCAATCCGTATTTTTTGAGGCCCTCGGCGATCTCGGTGGCGATTTTCTCGTTCGGTGCGGGGATGAAACTTGGGCGTTCGGCAACCGCGTCGCAACGGAGACGGATCTCGGACATGCGGTCGCTGGCGTCGGCGGTGACGGCAAAGTTCCTGAGCGGCATTTTGGGCGTGGTGAAGTCGCCCGGCAGGCTGTAGGCAACGCTGACATCCAAGGGAACCACTCTGAGGTGCTTGGTCATTTCCTGGAGATAGCAGAACAGCGCCTTCAGGCGCGACCTGAGCCGCCTCAGTTCGTCCGCCTCCTGGGGTTGCCCATCCGCCCCCTCAGCCGGTTCCTGGGAAAGGACTTGATCTGCCTTTGCCTTGAGCTCGTCCAGAAGACCCATCGTCTGTTAGTACCTCATCAATGCGAGACGTTGATATCTTACCGCGATAGCGGCTGACCCATTCCCTCTCTCTTCCCGGCGCCGGGGCAAATGGGCAATCCCGTCAGCCGCTGTCGTAATTATAAAACCAGTTGCGGCCTACTCCAGATAGTTCTAGTTTGGCCTGCCTAGAAAACCGTGGCAGCTTGATGACCCATGTCCAAAGGTGAATCGATTCGCGTCAGGGGCGTCGTGCAGGGGGTTGGTTTCCGGCCTACTGTCTGGCGGCTTGCCAGGGACGAGGGCCTTCACGGCACGGTACGCAACGATGCCGAGGGGGTCCTGATCCAGGTCTGGGGCACGGAACGGCAACTGGCCTGCTTTGCCGGGCGCCTGCTGCGAGAGGCGCCGCCCCTGGCCAGGATCGAGGCCATCGAACGGACCCCCCTGGAAGAAGCCTCTCCCTGCGGGGATTTCGCCATCATCGGCAGCGGCAGCGGTGAGGCAAGGACCGCCATAGCCCCGGACGCGGCGACCTGTCCCCTCTGTCTGGGCGAGATCCTGGACCCCACCGACAGACGATACCGCTACCCCTTCACCAACTGCACCCATTGCGGCCCCCGTCTCTCCATCATCGGCGCCGTGCCCTATGACCGGGCGAACACCAGCATGGCCGCTTTTCACCAGTGTCCCCGCTGCCAGGCCGAATACGAGGAGCCTTCCGACCGGCGTTTCCATGCCCAGCCCAATGCCTGCCCCGAATGCGGCCCCCGGCTCTGGCTGGAGGACGGGGAGGGTAACCGGCTGGGGGATTCCGATCCCATCGGCCAGGCCCGTGTCCTGATCGAACGGGGTCATATCCTCGCCATCAAGGGCATTGGCGGTTTCCATCTGACCTGCGACGCCCGCGACAAAGCGGTAGTGGCAGCCCTGCGGCGGCGCAAGGGGCGCTATTTCAAGCCCTTCGCCCTCATGGCCGCCGATCTGGCCGTCATTCGCCGTTATGCCAGGATCGACCGGGCCGAGGCCGAATGGCTGCAAGACAAGGCCGCGCCTATCGTCATCCTGGACCGGGCGGGCGAGCGGCTTCCCGATGGCATTGCCCCTAGCCAGAACCGGCTGGGCTTCATGCTGCCCTACAGTCCGTTGCATCACCTGCTGCTGCATCGGCTCGATTGGCCCATCGTTCTCACCTCCGGCAACCGTAGCGAGGAACCCCAGTGCATCGACAATGCCGAGGCCAGGGAGCGCCTGCGCAGCATCGCCGATTTTTTCCTGATGCATGACCGGGAGATCCTCAACCGGCTGGATGACTCGGTTGTCTGCCGGACCGGGGAGATGCGGATGAGTATCCGCCGCGCACGGGGCTATGCCCCCGATGCGATCCGGCTGCCTGCCGGGTTCGAGGGTGAGCCCCCGATCCTGGCCATGGGTGGCGAGCTGAAGAACAGCTTCTGCCTGCTCAAGGAGGGGAGGGCGGTGCTCTCCCAGCACATCGGCGATTTGGAAGACGCAGCCACTCTCAGGGATTACCGCCGCAACCTCGATCTCTACCGGCGTCTCTTCGATCTGCGTCCGGCGATCGTCGCGGTCGATGGTCATCCCAATTACGGCTCGACCCTGTTGGGGCGGGCCATGGCGCAAGAGGAAGGTTTGAGGCTGGTGGAGGTGCAACACCACCACGCCCACATCGCCGCCTGCATGGCCGAACATGGCCTATCACCCGATGGGGGACTGGTGCTGGGCGTGGCCCTGGACGGCATCGGCTACGGAGACGACGGCACCCTCTGGGGCGGCGAGTTTCTCCTGGCCGGTTATGGTGGATTCAAGCGGCTGGCCCATTTCCGGCCGGTCCCTTTGTTAGGCGGTGCGCGGGCCATGCAGGAACCTTGGCGCAACACCTTTGCCCACCTCTGGGCGGCTCTGGGCTGGGAGCGCGTGGAGGCGGCATTTGGCGGGCTGGAGATCGTCCGTTTCCTGCGGGGGAAACCCCTCGCCAATCTCCAGATCATGGCTGAGCGCGGGCTCAACAGCCCGCCGGCCTCTTCTTGCGGCCGCCTTTTCGACGCCGTGGCCGCCGCCTTGGGGCTGTGCCGGGAGACCCAGGGATACGAGGGCCAGGCGGCGATGGCGCTGGAGACCCTGGCGGAGCCCCATTTCCAGAACGAGACAGATAAGGGCTACCCCTGCCGGGCGGTTGCAGGCGAAGGACCCCTCCAGCTCGACTGGACACCCCTGTGGGAAGGCCTGTTAGGGGACTTGAAACAGGGTGTCGAGCCTGGAATCATCGCGGCCCGCTTTCATCAAGGGCTGGCGGCGGCGGTGGCGGAAACGGCGGGCCTGCTCTGCGGGCGAGAGGGGATAGGCACCACCCTGTTGAGCGGCGGGGTCTTTCAGAATCGGTTGCTGCTGCAAAGGGTTGGCGAGCTGCTCCGGCAACAGGATCTGCGCGTCTTTTTTCCGCAAGATACCCCCCTCAATGATGGGGGAATATCGCTGGGACAGGCAGTAATCGCGGCAGCCAGGGCGGTTCCTGGCCGGACGGATTCAGATTCCGGCGAACCGGGATTTCCCCCCTCGCCAATCGCCCGCTGTACTTGAAGCATTTTCTCTGGATAATTAGCAAAGACTAACGCTTGCCGCCAAGATTCCTGGCGGCGGCATGACAAAGAATCCTGTGGAGGCTGGCCATGTATAAGAAATTGATTTCATCGTTGTTTATTGCGGTAACTGGACTGGTGTTGTCGGTTTCCCCCGCCCATGCCGGTTACGGCGACAATCTTTGCAAGAAGAACGGGTTCAAGTGTGTCAAGGTGAAGAAGGGCGACACCTGGGGCAAGCTCTTCTCCAATTCCAGTGAGCGCGAGCTGGTACAGCGCCTCAACCGCATGAATATCGAGCCGCGCGGCGGCCAGGTCATCGCCGTGCCGAAGGATCTCGATTCGGCCAGACTGATGGATTACGCCCCCTTCCCCAAGCTCATCAAGGTATCGGACCGGACGAGCCGGGTCGTCGTCAGTCAGAAGGACCTTGCCTGGGGTGCCTACGACATGCGCGGACAGCTCTTGAAGTGGGGTCCGATCTCCGCCGGGAAGGGCTATTGCAAGGACATCGGCGAAAAGTGCGTGACCCCGCAGGGTGATTTCCAGACCATCCGCAAGATGGGCTCCGATTGTGTTTCCACGATCTTTCCCGCCAACGAAGGCGGCGCCCCCATGCCGTACTGCATCTTCTTCAAGGGCGGCATCGCGCTCCATGGCTCGCCCGAAGTGCCCGGATATAACGCCAGCCATGGCTGTGTGCGGTTGTTCGTGGAAGATGCCGCGTGGCTCAATAACAACTTCGTCGAGGTCGGCATGACCCGCGTCCTGGTGGACAAGCCGATCGCCGCAGCCCCCCCCGGCACCGTCGCCAAGGTGTACATCGAGGATCTGACCCCCTGGCACTAAGAGACCGAATCACGCGCAGCTTGTTGGGTTACGGCGGGAATACCGCCTAACCCAACCTACAAAGCGACCAACCCACTGCGAGGCCTCATGAAACGCAGTCTCTCGATCCTCCTTCTCCTCCTCCTGTCCCAAACGGCCGTCCAGGCCGCTGTCTGGGAGACCAAGCATCAGTGGGACGACGCCTGGGAAGAACGCTTCTCCCAATGGGTATCGACCGGGCTGACCCAAGACATCTTCATGAACGGCAAATACGGCGGCATCAAGCACGATTGCGCCGACTCGGCCTACTTTACCCGGCTCATCTTCGCCTACGAGAACGGCCTGCCCTTCGTCATCCTGGACCCCCGCTTCCGCTCCTACAAAAAGGAGAAGGTCCAGATCATGATGCCGAAGACCGGCGACATGAACAGCCCCTACAACGTCGTCACCCGCATGATCAGCAGCGAGATGCGGTTCTACGACGCACTGGAGCCGGAGCGCCGTTTTCGCCGCTTCATCAACCTGGTGGGCGACGTGGTCGGCAGCAATTCCCTGTTCAACGACACCTACCCGGTCCAACTGGACCGCCGCTGGTTCCGGCCCGGCGTGGTGGCCGGCCTGCCACGGGCGCCCGTCCACGCCGGCGGTCCCAATCCCTTCTTCTTCGAGGACAACGGACCCAACGGCGCGGCGGAGACCGCCGGCCACAGCCAGATCGTCGTCGGCCTGGACAGTAACGGCGTGATCCGTTATTTGAAATCGACCGTACCGGCGCAGCTCCGGCTCTTGCAGCCCACCACCCTGAATATCTTCGTCCCGCACCCCAGGGGCGGCTCCTTCCGTTACTGGAAACAGCCCCAGCACTACAAGATGCGGGATGAACAGATCCCCGGCTACGGCACCGAGCAATACGAGATCAAGGGCATCTTCGAGGACGAAGTGCAGAAGCGCTTTGCCCTCACCGAGGAGACCCGTGACCAGAAGCTGGGCCGCCTGGCCGGTGAGGTGTGCAGCCAAGTCGCCCAGCGCGTCCCGGTCGTCAACGAGGCCTGGCAGTACAAGGCGACCATCGGCGCACGTTGCATGGACTTCAAGGAATTCGACTCCTACTCCACCCCCTCGCGGGACGGCAAGATCAAGAAGGCACTGGGTTATCTGGTGACCACCGCGACCGAGCAACGTATCCGCGACGCCAGGGACGTGGGACAGGTCGCCAAATACCTGAACCAGGCCTGCGGCGACATCGAATACCTCCCCGGCAAAAAGATCAGCGCCGCCAAATTCGCCGAACGGCTCCTGGCCGGCAAGGTCTCCGCCGACCCCAACCAGAATCCCGCCGTCCGCTGGGGCGACCAGGATGAAGCGGCGCTGGGGTGCCAGCAATTCTATTGATCTCGGATTTTCCGTTGGCCCGTAGGCCGGGCTTCAGCCCGGCACGTCGGCCTGAAGGCCGACCTACAACCCAATGATTTTCTTCGTGCCGAGAATCTCACGGCGACCCCCACGGGGCAGGTGACTCATGAAACGCGGATCGATCTTTTTGCTGCTGGTACTCTCCCTCTCCCAGGCCCAGGCCGCCGTGTGGGAGAACCGCAACCGCTGGAACGATGACTGGGAGGGGCGTTTCGGCCAGTGGCTGGGCAAGGGCTTCACCCCGGACATCTTCGTGAAGGGAAAATACGGCGGCATCGCCCAGGATTGCGCCGACGCGGTCTATTTCGCCCGGCTCATATTCGCCTACGAGAACGGCCTTCCCTTCGTCATCCAGGGCGCCAACGGGCTCATCGACAACGAGATGGGTGATTTCGACGACCAGCCGCCCAAGCGGCGCCTGCGCCGCTTCTTCGATTACGTCGGACAGCAGGTCAGCACCAACACCCTGATGCGCGACACCTATCCGGTCCAGCTCGACCGCAAGTGGTTCCGGCCCGGCGTGGTGGCCGCCCTGCCGCACATCCATGGCCCGAACGAGACTGCCGGCCACGGCCAGATCGTCACCCAGGTGGAACGCAATGGCGTGGTCCATTACCTGAAATCGACCGTGCCCGCCAAGGTCCAGCCCCTGCTGCACACCACCCTCAACAGCTTCGTCCCGGCACCGAAGGCGGGGTCCTTCCGTTACTGGAAACAGCCCAAGGACTACGGCAAGTCCGAGAGCGCCCTGCCGGGCTACGGCACCGAGCAGTACCACTTGAAGGGCATCTTCGAAGACGAGATGCAGAAACGGATCGCCCTGGTCGAGGAGGGCCGCGACGAGAAGCTGTCCCGGCTGGCGGGAGAAGTCTGCCATCAGGTCGCGGAGCGCGTGCCCATGGTGGAAGAGGCCTGGCAATTCAAGCAGAAGATCGGCCGGCGCTGCATGAGCTACAAGGAATTCGACGACTACTCCACCCCCTCCCGCGACGGCAAGATCAAGAAGGCCCTCGTCTACATGGCCGTCACCGCCACCGGCAACTCCGAGGGGGATGTGGGGCAATTGGCCAAGTACCTCGACAAGGCCTGCGGCGGCATTGAGTACCTCCCCGGCAAAAGGATCACCGCCGCCAAGTTCTCCGAGCGGATCATGGCCGGCAAGGTCTCCTCCGATCCCAACCAGCCCCCCGGCGTGCGCTGGGGTGATCAGGACGAGGAACGGCTGGGCTGTAAGCAGTTTTACTAAGGGCGCCTGGCTCACCGATATCCCCTCCCTTCCATCCATCAACTATGCTTTGGCGAGGTGGGGGAATGCGGAAAAGATAAAGCATGGGCAGCGAAGCCAAATCCTTAAGGAATGACCCTTTGTTTTGGGCCGTCGTGCTGACTGCCGTGCTGGCGGTGGGTCAGTTTTTGCCCAAGGTCCGCTTCTTTGCCGATCCGGTAGGCTATCTCCCTCTGCATATGGGGCTGGAATTTATCGCCATGGCCATTTCGGCCATGGTCTTCGCCCTGACCTGGGCGCTACGGGAGCAGGAATCCAACCAGCTCCCGGCCCTGGTCGGCGCCGGATTCGGCGCCGTGATGCTCATCGATTTCGCCCATACCCTCTCCTACGAGGGCATGCCCCAGTTCGTGACGCCCAATGGCCCGGAAAAGGCGATCAATTTCTGGCTGGCCGGGCGTCTGGTGGCGGCCCTGACCCTGTTGCTGATCGTTTTGCTCCCTGAGCGGCGCGCAAGCCGGCCGGGCTATTATCTGGCACTGTCGGCCGGGCTGGCCGTCGCTGGACTGACTTGGTGGTTGGGCCTCTATCATCCCGATCGTCTGCCCCGGACCTTTATTCCCGGTTCCGGTCTGACTTCCTTCAAGATCGGCACCGAGTTTCTGCTGGCCGGCCTTTATGCCCTGGCTTCGATCCGGCTGGCCGCAGAAGGCGGCAAGACAGGGCGCCGGGATTTCCTTTGGCTTGCGGCGGCGGCCTGGACCCTCGGCCTGGCCGAGATGTTCTTTACCCTTTACAGCCACGTCACCGATCTCATGAACCTGATGGGGCATGTCTATAAGGCGGCGGGCTATTTGATGGTCTTTCAGGCCATCTTTGTCTATGGCGTCCTCCACCCCTACCGCGAGCTGGAGAAGAAGCAAGGCTTCTTGAGCACACTGATCAACACCGTGCCCGATCTGGTCTGGCTCAAGGACCCCAACGGCATCTATCTGGCCTGCAACCACCGCTTCGAGCGTTTCTTCGGGGCCAAGGAGGCGGAGATCCTCGGCAGGCGCGACCATGATTTCGTCGAGAAGGAGCTCGCCGATTTCTTCCGTCAGAAGGACTTGGCGGCCATCGCCGCCGGTGGCCCCTCGGTCAACGAGGAGGAAGTCACCTACGCCGACGACGGCCACCAGGAACTCCTGGAGACCATCAAGACCCCCATGTTCGATGCCAGCGGCAAACTCATCGGCGTGCTGGGCATTGCCCGTGACATCACCGAGCGCAGGCGGCTGGCCGAGGAGTTGGGTCGCCACCGCCATCACCTGGAAAGTCTGGTGGAGGAGCGCACGGTGCAACTGGAAGACGCGAGGGAGCACGCGGTGTCGGCCAGCCGGGCCAAGAGCGCCTTCCTGGCCAATATGAGCCACGAAATCCGCACCCCCATCAATGCCATCGTCGGTCTCACCCACCTGCTGCAACGGAGCGCACCCACGCCCAAGCAGGCCGACCAGTTGGATAAAATTGCCACCTCCGCCCGGCACCTGCTCTCCATCATCAGCGACATCCTGGACATCTCCAAGATCGAGACCGGCCGGCTGGAGCTGGAACGCACCGATTTCCACCTGGGTTCCCTGTTGGATCATGTCCGTTCACTCATGACGGAACAGGCCAAGGCCAAGGGGCTGGCCTTCCTGGTGGAATGCGACCAGGGCTCACTCTGGCTGCGCGGCGACCCGACCCGCCTGCGCCAGGCCCTGATCAACTACGCCGGAAACGCCATCAAATTCACCGACCGGGGTTCCATTGCCCTAAGCGCCAAGCCGGTGGAAGAGAACAGCAACTCCATCCTGGTGCGTTTCGAGGTGCGGGACACGGGCGTCGGCATCCCCCCGGAAAAGATCTCCCGGCTCTTCAAGGAGTTCCAGCAGGCCGATGTCTCGACTACGCGCAAATATGGCGGCACCGGCCTGGGCCTGGCCATCACGCGGCGTCTGGCCCTGCTCATGGGCGGGGAAGCAGGGGTGGAGAGCGAGCCGGGCCTGGGGAGCTGTTTCTGGTTCACGGCCCGGTTCGGCCGGGGCAAGGAAGTTGCCATGCCAGACCCGCATGGCAGCGGGGAAGAGGAGCTGCGCCGGCGCGATGAGGGCGCCCGCATACTCCTGGCGGAAGACAACCCCATCAACAGCGAGGTGGCGGTGGAACTCCTGATGGGGGCCGGGTTGGCCGTAGACGTGGCCGGCAATGGCCGGGAGGCACTGACCCTGGCGCGCACCGGCCGCTATGATCTGATCCTCATGGACGTGCAGATGCCCGAGATGGACGGACTGGAGGCCACTCGCGCCATCCGCGCCCTGCCGGGCATGGACAGGCTGCCCATATTGGCCATAACCGCCAATGTCTTCGAAGAAGACCGGCGCGCCTGCCTCGCGGCGGGCATGAACGGCTTCGTCGCCAAGCCGGTGGACCCGGAAGCCCTCTACATCGCGCTGCTCAAATGGCTGCCGGAGACCGGTCCGGTCGCCGTTCCCAGCGAACCGCCGCCCAGGGAGGCGACGGACACAGGGGTATGGGAAGGTCTTTCGGCCATCCCCGGTCTCGATACGGGGCTTGGGCTCAAATCCCTGGGCGGCAAGGAGGCCGCCTATCTGAGGATATTGCGGCGTTATGCGGCCGATCACGGGGCCGACATGGCCCTGTTGCGCGAACGGCTGGCCGCAGGCGACCGGATCGAGGCGAAGCGGCTCGCCCACTCCCTCAAGGGCGCCTCGGGCAACCTGGGGGCCGTCCAGGTCCAGGGCCTGGCCGCCCAACTGGAAACGGCCCTCGGCGAGGGCCGGGAATCCGGCGAGATCGAGCGTCTGACAAATGATGTCGAGATAGCCTACAAGGCCCTGTCGGAGGCGGCGGGGGTCCTGCTGAACACTGAATCGGCCGTGCCGGCGACCGATCCGGATGATTACAGGTTGCGGCAGCTCATGGCGAAACTGGAGGCGCTGCTCGCGATGGACGACATGGGGGCCAACAGCCTGGTCGCGGAGCAAGCCGCCCTGCTCAAGGCTGGATTAGGACCCCAAGGCGAGAGGCTGGTCGATCTGGTCGAACGCTATTGCTACCCCGAGGCCCTGGCGGAATTGCGGAATTTGCGCGCCTAAACCCAACCCAGCCTGTCGTGGAATAGGTGTTTCCGCTAACCTAGACTACTTTAAAAGCACTACTTCACGAGATGTCTGCCATGTACGCCACCCATGTGCGTGATCTGAAAAAGAACCCTTCCATGGCGCTTCGCCAGGCGAGGGATGAGCCGGTGTTGATCCTCAAAGGCAATGAGCCGGACGAAGATAGAACAAACACTGCCTGAACCATCACCCATGAAATCCCTTTCCGAACTCTCTCTTGCCGACATCATGAGCCACCGGGTGGATGTGATAGCCCCCGATCGTCCCTTGGGCGAAGCCGCCCGGCTGATGGCGGCGCGGCACATCTCCAGCCTGGTGGTGACGGAGGGGGAAAAGCCGGTGGGTATTCTCACCGAGCGGGACCTGGCTCGCCTGATGCTTCAGGGAACCCCCTCCGATGTCCCGGTGGCTGAGGTAATGAGCAAACCCCTGCACAGGGCGCCGCCCGAACTGGGGTTCCGTTCCGCCTATTCCCTGTTGCGACGCCACGGCGTCCGTCATCTGGTGGTGGTGGACGAGCCTGGCAACCTGGTGGGCCTGGTGAGCGAGAGCGACCTGCGCGGCCGCCTGGGGATGGATGTCCTGCGCCGTCTGGGCGATCTGGAGCGGTTCATCGAGCGGGATATCCCCGTCCTGTCGCCCCGAGACAACGTCGTTCGCGCCCTGGAGTTCATGCTGGAAGAGAGTCGGGAATTCGTTCTGGTGCTGGAGGAGGGGCGTCCCCTGGGCATCCTGACCGAACGCGATCTGCCTCGCCTATTGACGGATGAGACCGATCTCACGTCGGTTTCCCTAGCCGAGGTGATGCATTCCCCGCTGGTAACCCTCACCCCGGCCGCTTCCTTCAGCGAGGCCGTGCAGCTCATGGGTCAGGACAATATCCGCCACCTGCCCGTGGTGGATGATAAGGGCATCCTGATCGGCATCCTCAGCCAGCACCGGCTGCTGGAGCTGCTGGGCATCCAGATGCTGGACGAGACCCTGAAGGAAGATGCCGGGTTGCGTGAGGCCAAATCGGACCTGGAATCGCGGCTGGAACTGGTCATGGAGGTCGGCGGCCTGGGCGCCTGGCGATATAACCATGCGCTCGACGCCATGGTCTGGGATCAAGGGTTCTGCCGCCTGCTGGGCGGCGAGAGGGACCCGGACTGCAAATGCTCCTGGCTGACGCTGGTCCATCCGGAAGACCTCCCCGGCGTGACCTCCGCCATGGAGACGGGCCGGTCCCAGGGGCGGTTCCGCTTTACCTGCCGGCTGCGCCATGCCGATGGGCGCTGGATCTGGGTCGAGAACCGGGGCCGCGTCGTGCGCTTCGATTCCCAGAACCGCCCCCTGTATTCCCTGGGCGCGGCCATCGACATCACCGAGCGCAAAGAGGCAGAGGCGGCCCTGCGGGCCAGCGAGACGCTTCACCGGGAGGTATTGTCCGCCCTGGGCGAGGGGGTCTATGGCGTCGATGAGAAGGGCCGCTGTACCTTCATCAACCCCGCGGCCCTCGGCATGCTGGGTTTCCGGGAGGAGGAGGTGCTGGGCCAACCGCAGCATGCCCTCTTTCACCACAGCCGCCCCGACGGAGAACCCTATCCCTTCGAGGAATGCCCCATCCATCTCACGACCCTGGACGGCATTGTCCGCCGTCAGGAAGACTGGTTTATCCGCAAGGACGGCAAGGGGTTCCCCGTGGAACTGATCGCGGCGCCCCTGACCAGGGACGGCGAAAGGAGCGGGGCGGTCACGGCCTTCCAGGACATTAGCGAGCGAAAACAGGCAGAGGAGCGGATTCGCAAGCTCTTTCAGGCGGTGGAACAAAGCCCGGAGAGCATCTTCATCACCGATCTGGAAGGTCGCATCCTGTATGTCAACGAGGCCTTTTCGGCGAACTCGGGATACCGGCGCGAGGATCTGATCGGACGGAATCCCCATATCCTCCAGTCCGGCAAGACGCCGGGCGAGACCTACCGGAGCCTCTGGGAGGCATTGCGAAACGGCCGGGGCTGGAAGGGAGAATTCATCAACCGCCGCAAGGACGGCAGCGAATGCGTGGAGTTCGCCCGGATCTCGCCCATTCGCCAGCCGGATGGAAAGATTACACATTACCTGGCCATCCAGGAGGACATCAGCGAGAAGAAGCGGATCGGCGAGGAACTGGATCGCTATCGCCATCACTTGGAGGATCTGGTGGAACTGCGCACGGAGGAGCTTACCCTGGCGAAGGAGGCCGCGGAAAACGCCAATCGGGCCAAAAGCGCCTTCCTGGCCAACATGAGCCACGAGATCCGCACCCCCATGAACGCCATCGCCGGCAATATCCACATGCTCGGACGCGAGCTGAAGGACCCCGATCACCTCTGCCGCCTGGAGAAGATCCGGGGCTCCTCCGGCCAATTGCTGGCGATGGTCAACGACCTGCTGGACATCTCCCGTATCGAGGCGGGGCGGTTCGAGCTGGAACAGGTCGAGTTTTCCCCCAGTGCCTTGCTGGAGCAGTTGAAGGCACTGACGCTGCACAAACTGGACGGCAAGTCCTTGGAGTTCCGCATCGAGGCCGAACCCCTGCCGCCCGTTCTGACGGGAGACCGGGACCACTTGCGCCAGGCCCTGCTCAATTACCTGGACAACGCCGTCAAGTTCACCGAGCGGGGTGGCATTACGTTACGCCTGCGCATTGAGGCCGAGACGAAGACCAGCCTTTTGTTGCGCTTCGAGGTGGAGGACACGGGCATAGGCGTCCCGGTCAATGACGCGCCACGGCTCTTCGAACCCTTCGAACAGGTCGATGCCTCCTTCACCCGCAAGCAAGGCGGCACGGGCCTGGGGCTTGCCATCACCCGTCGGCTGGCGCGGCTGATGGGGGGCGATGCCGGGATCGGGACCAAATTGGGCAAGGGCAGCCTTTTCTGGTTCACCGCCCGTCTCGGCAAGGGACCTCACCCGGATGCACGATCCGAACCCTTGGTGTCGGCCGGGTCCCCCATTCAAGAGGCTCCGCTCCCCGCCTTGCCGGATTGGGAACGGATAGGGCAGGTGCTGGACGAGCTGGAGCCGCTTTTGGCGGTGGACGACATGCGGGCCAATCCCCTGGTCGCGGAGCAGGCAGCCCTGCTTAAACTGGGGCTTGGGGTCCGGGGAGAGGCGCTGGTCAACCGGGTGGAACGCTACCTCTACCCCGAGGCGCTGGAGCTGTTGCGGCAATGCCGGGCCGAACATCAGAGGCTGGTCCCCGTCGCCGAGGAGCCGCGCGAAAGCCGGTGATCCTAAATCCCTCGATTCCATTCCTTGGTCCGTAACCGGTGCATCCCTGCACCACTTCTCCCGTCCAACCCGGCGGGTGAGTGCTCGGGAGGATACAAATCGATGTTTTTCTTTGCGTTCTTTGCGCCCTTGGCGGTTTAAATGAAGTTTTTAGGGTGATTGATCTTCCGGGGCGGCTCGCCTGACCGGGACTACAATTGGGGAGATAGGCACGAAAGGCATTGCCGCATGAACCTCGAACGAAAACTCCTGCTCTTTATCGGTCTGGTGGTCGCGGCCGGGCTCGCGGGTTTCCAGTACCTCGATTACGAGCGTGAGAGCGTCAAGGCTCAGGCCGATCTGCTGGCCTCGGCCGAGCGTATCCGGGGTGTACTCATGGCCATCCGGCGGGTCTACCAGCACCAGTTCATCGAGAGTGGTCTGCCGCTGAACGACAAGACCCTCGGTTTTCTACCCGCCCATGCCATGTCCCGGATTTCGAAGGATCTGTTCAACTGGGACAAGAGCGGCTTCTCTTTCAACAACGTCTCCGACCGGCCGCGCAATCCCGCGCAACAGGCCGATGGGCCGGAACTGGAGGCGATCGCATTTTTCAGCAACAACCCCGAGGAGGAACGGCGTTTCGTTCCCTTCACGGCCAAGGACGGTAGCCCCTATTTCCTTTATGCCCGGCCGATCTGGATCGAGCCCTATTGCCTGAAGTGTCACGGCAAGCGGGAACAGGCGCCCGAGACCATCCAGGAGAGGTACGACAACGCCTTCGACTACAAAGTGGGTGAGCTGCGCGGCATCCTCAGCATCAAGATACCCTCAGGCCATCTCCAGGACCGGCTGCGGAACGAGCTTTTGGGCAATCTGGCCTGGGGGCTGGGTTCCTTTGCCCTGATCTGGCTGGTCATCGCCTGGCTGGTGCGGCGGCATGTCTCCCGCCCTCTGATCGACCTGGAGGCGGGCATCATGGCCCTCGCTGCAGGCGATCATGCCCGCCGCCTCGGCTCCCTGCCGGGGGAATTCGGCCGCATCAGGCTGGCCTTCAACGGCATGGCCGATTCCCTGGACCGGGAGCGGGCGTGTCTGGCCGAGTCGGAGGAGCGCATCCTCAAGCTGTCGCTGGCGGTGGAGCAGAGCCCCGAAAGCATCGCCATCACCGATCTGAACGGCAACATCGAATACGTCAACGAGGCCTACGTGCGCAACACCGGCTATAGCCGCGAAGAGGCGCGCGGCCAGAATCCCCGTGTCCTCCAGTCGGGCAAGACGCCCAAGGCCACTTACACCGCCCTTTGGGAGAACCTGCTTCAGGGCCGCACCTGGAAGGGGGAATTCATCAACCGGCGCAAGGACGGCAGCGAATACGTGGAATTTGCCATCATCACCCCCATCCGCCAGCCGGACGGGCACATCACCCATTACGTGGCCGTGAAAGAAGACATTACCGAGCGGAAGCGCATGGGCGAGGAACTGGACCAGCATCGCCGCCACTTGGAGGAGATGGTGGAGGAACGCACCGCGCAACTGGAGGAGGCGATGGCCCAGGCGGAATCGGCCAACCGGGCCAAGAGCGCCTTCCTGGCCAACATGAGCCACGAGATCCGCACCCCCATGAATGCCATCGTCGGCCTCACCCATCTGCTGCAACGGGGCGGGACGACGCCCAAGCAGGCCGATCAGTTGGACAAGATCGATGCCGCCGGGCGGCATCTGCTGAGCATCATCAGCGACATCCTGGACATCTCCAAGATCGAGGCCGGCCGCTTGAAGCTGGAATCGGTGGATTTCTCCCTGGGGGGGATGCTGGACAATGTCCACTCCCTGATTGCCGAGCAGGCCAGGGCCAAGGGGCTTACCGTTCAGGTCCGGGGAGGCGACTCGCCCCTCTGGCTGCGAGGCGACCCGACCCGTCTGCGTCAGGCGTTGATCAACTACGCGGGCAACGCCGTCAAGTTCACCGGGCGGGGCTCCGTCACCCTGAGCGCCACGCCGGTGGAAGAGGATGAAAACGGCATCCTGATCCGCTTCGAGGTGCGGGACACGGGCGTCGGCATCCCCGCCGATAAACAGGCGCGCCTCTTCGAACCCTTCGAGCAGGCGGATGCCTCGACCACGCGCAAATACGGCGGCACCGGCCTGGGGCTGGTCATCACCCGGCGCCTGGCGCGTCTGATGGGCGGCGAGGCGGGGGTGGAGAGCGAGCCGGGCCGGGGCAGCCTGTTCTGGTTCACCGCCCGCTTCGAACGGGGGCGGCCGGTCGATACGCAAGCGGCCCATCTCCAGGGAAATGGGGAGGAGGAACTCCGCCGCCTCCATGGGGGCGCGCATCTGCTGCTGGTTGAGGACAATCCCATCAACCGCGAAGTGGCGGTGGAACTCCTGATGGGGGCAGGGCTGACGGTGGAGACGGCCGCCAACGGCCGCGAGGCGCTGGTCAAGGCGAGCGCCGCTTGTTTCGACCTGATCCTGATGGATGTGCAGATGCCCGAGATGGACGGACTGGAGGCCACCCGCGCCATTCGCGCCTTGCCGGGACGGGAGGCGCTGCCGATCCTGGTCATGACCGCCAATGTCTTCGAGGAGGACCGCCGCGACTGCCTCGCAGCGGGGATGAACGACTTCGTCGCCAAGCCGGTGGACCCGGAGGCCCTCTACGCCACCCTGCTCTCATGGCTGCCCGCGTCCGCCAAGTCGGCGGCGACGATAATACCGCCTTCCCCGCCGGAAACCCCCGATGCGGCTCAGTTGGTGCGCCTGTCGCTCATCCCCGGACTGGATGTCGCGCAGGGGCTGGGTGTGGTGCGGGGCAAGCTGTCGAGCTATCTACGCCTGCTCTCCCTGTTCGCCGAACGCCAGGAGGGGAACCTCCAGCTCCTGGTCGAGGCCATGGTCGCCGGCAGACTGGAGGAGGTGCGGCAACTGGCCCATGGCATCAAGGGCGTCGCCGGGAATCTGGGAGCGAAGCGGGTATTCGAGGCGTCAGACGGCTTGCAGAAGGCGATCCGCCAAGGCGCGGAACGGGACGAGATCGAACGCAGCTACTCGGCCCTGATGACGGAGATGCCGCCCTTGATCGACGCCATCCGGGCCACGCTCAGCCAGGTCCAGTCGGAACCCTCTCCGATCAATGAGCAGCGGCTCGCCAAGGTGCTCGCCCGCCTTGAAGAGCTGGTAGCCCTGGCCGATATGGAGGCCAACATCCTGGCCCGAGATGAAGCGGACCTGCTGCGGGCCGGGCTCGGAGAGAGGGGCCAGGGATTGCTGCTGCGCATCGAATCCTATGATTACGAGGGCGCTTTGGCCTTGTTGCGCGCAGGGTAATCCCCTTTTGTCCGATGCAGCATGACCACGTGGCCCCCGTCGCCGGCTGGCCCTATTCGACGTACCATATGTTTCCTTTACGCCTTTATCTGGAGCAAAAGCTATGAGCATCGCCACCAAGCTGGAACAAGGTTACACCTATGGCGATTATGCCCAGTGGCCTGAAGATGAGCATTGGGAACTGATTGATGGGGTGGCGTATGCCATGGTAGCTCCACAACGTATCCACCAAAAAATTGTGTCTGAACTGGGCAGGCAGATAGGCAATCATTTTCAAGGCAAGCCGTGTGAAGTTTACGTTGCCCCGTTTGATGTGCGTCTGCCGTATAAAAACGAGGCGGATGCACAGGTTGAAAATGTGGTGCAGCCGGACTTAACCATCGTCTGCGATAAGTCCAAGCTGGATAAAAAAGGGTGCCGGGGTACGCCGGACTGGGTAATCGAAGTGCTTTCCCCCTCCACCACCTTGCACGACATGAACACCAAGCGCGGCTTGTACGAAAGGCACGGGGTGAATGAATACTGGATTATCCACCCCGAAGACCGTTGGATTATGGTGTATACGCTGGATGCACAAGCGCAGTACGGCAAGCCATCGGTGTTTGGGATGGATGAACCAACGCCGGTACAACGGTTCCCCGATCTGCACATTGACTGGTCGTTTATGACGGAAGCTTGATACGGTGACACTTTACTAAATACACTTTATCGAGTGTATTTAGTAAAGTGTCACCGTATCTGAGAATGCCGCCAACAAGGGGCCGGGGGTTGGTCGCGCCAGCGGCATCCGGGGCAACTTTCTGCTCAGTATTTCAGGGCTGAATCACCTCTGTGATGCCGTGCATCACGCACTCTGGCCGCCCCCCCTGCGTCCCTGGCGGCGGATAAACGCTATTCGTTAGGCAGCACAAATGAACAAACCTTCGAAACCTCCAGTCGAGTCTCCCGAGCAGCGCGATTCTGACCTCGTACAGGTGGTAGACCGCACCGCTCTTATAGAGAACATCCTCAACCAGATCATCGTGGGCTACTGTGCCCCACGTAAGGAAGCATGGGAGTTCATGTGGAGCGTCGTCCTAGACACATCGGTAATGTCGCTAGGCTCAAAGATCAAAGTTGCTATGGCTGCCGCTCACGAGATGCGGTTCAAGCTCAACAAAGATGCGCTTCACAGGGTCATTTCTCTGCGTAACGCATTCGCACACCACGCAAGCAATGCTCACCCAGTGCTAGTAGTTGGCCGCGAGCCGGAGGACGACAGTAGCCATCTCCAACTCTGGGTTCTCGAAAGCTCGGGCAAGATAACCAAGATGAAGCGGGAAGAGGCACTCACAGAGTTCAACAAAGTCTATAAGGCCGCCAAGGAATCCATCGTCGAACTCAAGAATGCGATTCATGCCAAGTATGAGCAAAGTGCTGCCTAATCCTACGCTCAAGCGGGACTGCGCAAAAGCGCGCAGCCCCTTAGCTCCACGTTAGGAATCACGGAGACAGTTTACCAAATACACTGAATATGCCACTTCCTCGCCTTGTCGCGTGGAATGAGCCAGGATCAAATCCCCGCCACCCCGGCCAGTATCCGCAGGGGGCCGGTCCGGGCCACCCGTTCCAGCTCCTGCGGGGTGCGCACGAAGAGGGAACCGGCAAAGCCCAGGGCATTGACCGAGATGCCTTCGAAGTGCTCCTGCCTGCGCGGCACCAGCAGCATCCAGCCGCGCCGCAGCAGCAGGTTGTAGGGGGCCGACTGGCGCGGTTCCCCCGCCCGCTCCACCTCGGCGATGCCCAGTTGCTCCAGCATCTCTCGGTAAATCAGGTGGATGTATCCGGCCGCCTCCGGCCGTTGCCACAGATCGGTCGGCAGGCGCCGGAAGGCATGGGCGAAGGGCAGGGCAGGGACCGGCCCCTCTTCGACCCCGGCCAGCACCGCCTCCAGGGGCAGATCCGGGCCGTCCGGGGTCAAGGGCAGGGGGACGAGCTGGAGGTGTTTGTGGTTCTGGCTGGCCCCGGCCGCCGCGCCGCCGTTGTAGAAACCCAGGCCGTCGATACCCTGCAAGGCCAGTTGGAGGGCCAGGAAATCGTCGCGGTCGAGCAGGGTCTCCTGGTGCTTGAATTGCCGGGTGACGATGAGCAGATGGTGCTCCAGGACGTTGAATTTGTTCAGGACGCCGAGATGGTTTCCGCCGATGGCCCCGAGGGTCAGCTCCGGCTCGGGCGGCAGAAAGGGATTGAAGTCCGCTCCGCGATCATCCTCCCGCCGCGCCTTGCGCCGCAGGCTGGAGACGGAACGCACCAGAAAGCGCATCCCGCCATCCTCCATGAAACACTGCTGGGTCTCGATGCTCAAAAGCGCCCCGCAAGCCAGGGCGCTACGGGTCCGCTCCCGCAGGCGGTCCCAGAGGGTTGCGGGCTCCAGTTTGGCGTATCGGTCTCCCATTTTTATTCCTGAGTAACTATGTCGGCTTAATTCAAAATCTTCTGTAATCATTCAGCTCCCCCTCCCTCCGGGAGGGGGTTGGGGGGAGGGTAGGGCGTAGACCGAGCACTTACGCCTGGATCGACCCCTTACCCCCTCCCCAACCCTCCCCCTGGAAGGGGGAGGGGGCAATTTCCGAATCGAGCTGAATAATCACTCTTCTACTGCTTTACTTCCGGAACGAGGGTCCATTGAAGGGGATGCCGTTGCTCATGTGGGTGATGAAGAACTCCAGGTTGCGGTACTCCTCGCCCTGGAGCTTGAAAGGCGCGGCCCGGACCTGTTCAAGGCAGCCTTCGAAGCGGCGGTGCAGTGTCCCCATGTCACCCCAGGTGGCCCGGTAGACCGGCCAGTGGGTGGTCTGGCCCAGGGCGGGGCTCAGGATGTCGGAGCGGATGCGCTGGCCGACGCTCTGGAAATGGCACTGGGCACAGGAGAAATTCAACTGACCCCGGCGGGCGAAATAGAATTGCTTGCCCTTGTTGTAGGCCTCCAGGGATTCCGGGGTGATTTCCACATTGGTCTTCTGGCCGCGCGACTCGAAGGCCATGTAGGCCAGCAGCGAGGCGATCTTGCCTTTGCCGTATTTCAGCGGCTCCTCGCCGTTGGCCTGGAGGCACTCGTTGATGGCCAACTCCTGAGTGATCACCGTCTTGCGGACCTTGTTGAAGTAAGGAAAGTTCTTGTTCTGGGCGGGTCCGCCGGGGAAGCAGTCTTTGTAACCCTTGCCGTTCTTGAACGGCTTGTTCCAAAGGGCCTTGCCCTCCTCCACGAAGGGCTCGTAAGGGGGGAATTCCTCGATGGCCTCCCAACCGTCACGGGAGGCCCTGTCGATGGCATAGACCCCGTTGGCATAACCGTCCAGGGGCAAACCGGGGAACTTCTTCATGAAGTAGCTCCGGTAGAGCTTGAGGTCGTCGGCGGGTGTGACGGCCTTGGCCACCGGCGCCGCTGCCTGCACGGACGGCGCGGCGGCAAGGGCGCTCAGGAGCACGGCGAATATCGCTTTCTTCATGGAATCTCCTCCTCTGGAAGCGGAAGCCGGGGCCGCGCTTTCCATCTGAATGGTTATTTGACCTGGTCTTCGACGCTGTCCTTGTCGCCCTTGTTGTCCACCCAGGTGACCTTCAGGGTGTCGCCGGGATTGGCCTTGACCCGGCAGGCCAGGTAAGGGTTCTTGGAGATGGCGCCGCTGAAGGCACCTGAGACCACGACCTTGCCGTTGATCTCGATGGTGACATCCTGGATGAAATGGGGCTCGATGTCCTGGCCGGTGGTCTTGTCCTTGCGGTTGCCCTGCTCCATGGGATGGGTGATCAGGCACTTGACTTCGGCGACGCCGCCGTCGGACTTGGCGCGGACCTTGATGGTGTTCGACATTGTTGTGACCTCTCTCTAAAAATCGTTGCCGGATCAGTGGCCGCAGCCGCCGACGGTGACCTTGACGTTCCTGCGGGCGCTGTAGAGCTTGCCGCCTGCCTTGACCACGGCGATCACGTCGCTGGTCTTGCCCATCTTGATACGGGTGGCGACGAAGCCCTCGGCCCCCTCGCCCAGGACGAAGGTCGAGGTCAGCGGAATGGGGTTGTCGGCAGCCAGGATGGAGATGCTTTCGGCGGCCAGGGTGGTGGTCACGGTGACCGGCACCACGGCACCGTTCTCGGCGACTTCGGGGGCGTTGATCTGGATCGCGTCGCTGGCCTCGGTAACGGCGTTGCCCAGCAGGGCGCCGATGGCGTCCTCTGCCTTCTTGGCGGTGAAGGCATCCTTGTTCCAGGCGGCCAGGACGTTCTGCGGGACCAGAAGGCCCGCGCCGGCGGCGATACCCAGGGCACCGGTGGCCAGGGAGCCCTTGAGGAAGATGCGGCGTTTCATGTCAGTGTTCATGCTCGATGTCTCCAATATCGTTAGGTGCGGGAAGGTTAACTTAGGGCCTGTCCGGGAATAACATGGACAGGCCCTTAGAGCTTGTGGATGAAATCCACCACCAGGTCGATCTCCTGGTCCGACAGGATCTTATAGGCGCCGAAGGGCGGCATGCGGGTGTCGGCGTTGAACTTGCGGGGGTCGGCAATCTGGGCGCGCAGCTTGGCCCTGTCGGGGAAGCGCTGCTGCATGGCCGCCAGGGGTGGACCGAGGTCGCCGGGGCTGTCGCCGCCCTCAATGGCGTGACAGGCCAGGCAGTTGCCCAGCTTGCGGTCAAAGGCGATCTCCTTGCCGGGCGGTGGCGTGGTGGCCCCGGCTTCGGCGGCTTGGGCCGGCCCAGGCGCACCCAGGGGAAGGATCAGGGTAAAGAGTACGGCGCCTTTCAGTCCCCATCGCAGGGCGTTTGTTTTGATATTGGTCATCGTCATCCTCCGTCGCAATCGTTTTGGTGGAAGGGCCATTTCAGGCTGTTTGAACCCCATTAGACGCTTTGGGCCACCCTGTCAATTCCCATTTTCCGGCGCCGCACCCTGGTGGTGTGCGCCACTCACCCGAAAGGGACGGCTCGGTTACAATCCGGGTCAATGATCAATTTTCCAACCACGACCAAGGCAGCACAATGATCGAAAACCCGGAATACTTCCACAAGGCCATGGCGCTGTTCGATGCCGCCAATGCTGAAGATCCCCATCAGGACGAAGGTCAGCCGAAGGAATTGCTCTACTCCCGGCGCATGACCGAGATGCTCGGACGCTTCGCCCCTGACGCACCGGAAGCGGCACAACTGGCCATCCACGCCCAGCACATCCGGCGCTGGACCGTACCGCGCGACAGCTATCCCATGAACCGGGACGGCTATCTTGCCTGGCGCACCGGGCTGTACAAATTCCACGCCGAGACTACCGGCGAGTTGATGCGCGAGGCGGGCTACGACGATGCCATGATCGAGCGCGTCAAAAAGGCCGTCGGCAAGCGCGCCCTCAAGGTCAACGCCGATACCCAACTGCTGGAGGACGTCGCCAATCTGGTCTTCATCGAGCACTACATGCTTGCCTTCGCCAGCGGCAAACCCGGCTACGACGAAGCCAAGTGGCTCGACATCATCCGCAAGACCTGGAAGAAGATGTCCAGCGCCGCCCAGGATTTCGCCCTTTCCGGCAGACTCAAACTGCCGGAACCCCTGGTGCCCCTGATCACCAAGGCGATCAGCGGGGAGTGACCGGGGGCCTTCAGTCCGTCCATTGGCGCCGCAGCCGGCCTGAAGACCGGCCTACCTCGCTATTTTCACACTAACGATGCCCGGAAAAGAGCCATGGGCAAAGTCATGCCGGTCAACTAGCATAATCAATGACCGGCCAGTAAATACCTTCAGGATGGCCGATAAAGCCAACAAGACTTTGGAAGCGAGGGGAACGATGTCCAAGAAACCTGTCTATGTGCTCGGGATCAACGCCTACGATCACGATACCAGCGCCTGTCTGTTGCGCGACGGCGAGATTGCCTATGCCATTTCCAAGGAACGGATCACCCGCGAAAAGCACGACAGCGGTTTTTATCAGGAGATCATCGACTACTGTCTGGATGCCGAAGGCATCTCGATGGATGACCTGGATCTGGTGGTCCGCAACTGCTACATCCTGCCGGTCGAGGAGATGGAGCGTCGCCTGACCTTTCAGGGCGCGCTCTTTTTCATGGACGAGGAGGAGAGGGCGCAGGCGTCCAGGCATCCCCTCTACTTCTCCAAGTCAGACAGGGTGGTGACGATTTCCCATCACCTCGCCCATGCCTACAGTGCCTTTGCCGCCTGCCCCTTCGAGGAGGGGGCTGTGATGGTGGTGGACGGGGTGGGCAGTTACCGTTCGGACGTAACGGAAGAGGTTCCACCGGACGGGACGCCGCACCCGCTCGCGCGAGAGTCCGAGAGTTTCTATAAATTTGAAGGCACCCGTCTCGAAACCCTGAAGAAGGTCTGGCTTGCGCCGTGCCGGGGCTTCTTCAGCGAGGAGTTCTTCAATATGGCGGGGCTGGGCGCGCTCTACAGCCGGGTTTCCACCTATGTGTTCGGTAACTGGAACAAATGCGGCGAGTTGATGGGGCTTGCCCCTTACGGGCGCCCGGACCGGATAAAGCCCTTGCTCTCCCTCAAGGATGGGGAGCTGGATGTCCCCGATTGGACCGAGGAGTTCAATCAGCCCTGGCTGCCGGACAGCAGCAAGAAGTGGGAGGCGAGCCCCTCGATGCCGCATTGGGAAGACATGGCATGGCGTGTCCAGGACGATACGGAAAAGGCGCTCATCAGCCGCGCCCGCTGGCTGCGGGAAACGACCGGCGCCAAGAATCTCTGCATCGCCGGCGGCGTGGGGCTGAATTGCGTCGCCAACGGCAAGATCGTGCGAGAGGCAGGTTTCGATAATGTCTGGATTCAACCGGCGGCGGGGGATGATGGCATCGCCATCGGTTGCGCCCTCTATGGTCACCTGGCGATCCTGAAACAGCCGCGCTCCTTTGTGATGAAGCATTCCTATCTAGGCATCCCCTACAAGGACGAGGAGATAACCGAGGTCATGGGTAACCGGTTGATCCGCCTGCAAACCACAAGCAAAGTCAGCACGGATATCTGCGGCGAGACGGCGCGGCTGCTGGCGGACGGTAAGGTGTTCGGCTGGTTTCAGGGCCGTTCCGAGTTCGGCCCCCGCGCCCTCGGCAATCGCAGCATCCTGGCCGATCCCCGTCCCGGCTGGATGAAGGACCGCCTGAACGCGCGGGTCAAGCACCGCCAGCCCTTCCGGCCCTTCGCGCCGCTCGTCCTGGCGGAACGGGCGCAGGAGGTGTTCGAGGGCGAAGAGGAATCCCCCTTCATGCTGATTGCCAAGCGGGTGCGCCCCGAATGGAGGGACAGGATCCCGGCGATAGTCCACGTCGATGGCACGGCGCGGGTGCAAACGGTCAGCCGGGAGACCAACCCGCGTCTCCACCAGCTACTGGAGGCATTCGACGCCCTGACCGGCGTGCCGGTGTTGCTGAACACCTCGTTTAATGTCAGGGGAGAGCCCATCGTGGAAACCCCCGGCGATGCCGTCGAATGCTTCCTCGGGACGGGTATCGACTACCTTGCGCTTCACGACAGGCTGATCGCGAAGAACCGGCTCCACGGCATCCTGGCACCCTTGATGAAGTCCTATTCGGAGATGAGTGCAATGATCCGGAAGGGATTGAATGAGGAATAGGCCAACGTTGCCGCGATGGCACCGTCGGGCCCAAAACAAAACCGCTGCCGGGAATCCGAATTCCCGGCAGCGGTTTCATATACCCTCGACAGCTTCAGACTCTAAAATCTGATCCAGACACCGCGGCCTCTGCCGCGACCCCTGCCACGGTCGCCCCGGCCACGATCTCTCCAGCCACGGCCCCCTCGATCTCCGCGTCCTCTCCAGCCCCTGCCACGGCATGCCCTGGGATGATTGTGTCCTCGATACCAATCACAATGCCAGCCATGCGCCTGAACCGGGGCGGAAGTAACAGCCGCACCTACCAAGTACGTGCAAGCCAAAACCACCGCCACCAAGCCCTTAGAGAGAAATCTCAGAATTTTCGATAGAACGCTTCCCATAACCACCTCCTCGGCTCCACGCCATCTGTATGTCCGATCCGGATCTTAGAAACCCCACACCCCACTTCCCAAATCTAGTCACGATTTGGGTGGTTGTAAAGGCAAGTTCCCCTGCGGTGGGTGCTATGCGTGGCCAGTGACTGATAGGTGGCTGTGGTTGAAGAAGACGCCGTGGATGGCGCGGGAGACAATGGGTTCATGGGTCCCGCGCCGGAACAGATGTATACCCATCCAGCTCCCGGAGACGGCGTAGTGGATGCCGTCGGGATGGAGCACGACGCCGCGGGGGTAGCGCAGGCCGAGTTCGCCGGTGTGGATGATGTGCTTCAAACGGCCGTCGCTTGCCGAAAACACCATCAGGACGTGAGAGCTGGTAAAGGTTGCAATCACTTCGTCATGGACCGGGTCATGGATGATCGATTGGCCTTGGCGCATCAAGCGCCCATCGGCCGCCGCCGATAACTCGGGTGGCTGCTCCGGTTTCGCCCTATCGTAAAAACCGATGGGGCCGGGCAGGTAATGTTCGCCGGGAGATGCCCAGACATCGTATTCGGAAATGGTTTCCTCGGGTTCGAGGAAGCGCCGAAACTCTTCCGGGCTGGCCTGCTTGATCTGTATGGCCGCGATGCGGTCATGTCCGCAGGTGGCAAGGTGCCTGATCTCATGACTGCCGGCCGGGCCGCTCCATTTCTGCGCCAGCTTGCCGGTGGCAAGTTCCAGAATGCAGAGGCTCGGTTCGGCAACGACGGCGCGCCCCCGCGCCGAGGGCAACGTGAGGGTGCCGTAATGGGCGACTGCCAAGTGTTTGCCGTCGGAAGTCAAGTCCATGTCATGGGGTGCTATTCCCTGCGAACTGAATCGGTCGAGAACGCGCAGGGTGCGGGCGTCACGGACGGTGATCTGTCCATAATAGTGCTCCGGTTTGCCCCGGCGCGGACCGTACAGCTTGCGTTCCGCCACGAACAATATCTTGCCGTCCGCGCTATAGAGCGCATGCCCCCCGCCGATCCGGTCCTCGCCCTGGGGTTTGGCGAAGACATCCAGTTCCAACGTCTCCGGATCGAAAGAGATCATGCTCGTCCCGTTCATGCTGTTCCAGAAGGCCTGCCGTCCGTCCGGGCTGAGGCTGATCTCGTGGCCGATGACCGGTAGCAACGCTTGGCGCACGGAACCGTCGCGCTCGTCGATCCGCGTCACCAGCGTGCCCGCCTGGGTGAAACTTTTCGGGAAGGAGCGCCGGAGGAAGGAGGATGTCTGCGCCGGTTCTCCCTTGTAGATCGCTATGTCGGATCTATAGCCGGGGACGAAGTAGATCGCCGCGCCAGTAGACGGCGGGGGTACCGGGGATGTGCCGCCGGCAAGGCGGGGCGCGGCGAATCCCGCGATCATCGCGGTGGAGGAGAGGAGAAACTGTCGCCTTTTCATCGTATGGGCACCTGCGTATCCGCCGAGAGACAAAAACCGAAAACGCGATTTTGTGTTTCTTCATCCCTGAACCGCGCGAGATATTTCATCCCTGGCCTCGATAGGCTGGACTATAGTTCAGACCAGATAGATTCGTCAGGGGGAGTGTCATGTCCTTGCCCACGCTGTTTCCGCCGTTTCCTTGTTTCGGCCTCATCGTCCCGTTCCGGAAAGCCGGAGGCTGGATCGCCATCGCCGCCATGCTCTGCCTGGCGGTTGCGGGTGCCCCGGTCCAGGCCCAGGATGGCCCCATGCAGCCCGGCGAGGCTTACCATACGCGCTTTTCCGGCACGGCCGGGGGAGGTGGCGACCCCGTCATTGATACCAAGGGCGTGGCCGGCAGCATCCTGGATCTGCGCAACCCCTCCCTGGCCCCGCGTGGTGAGCATTGGATCAACGAACCTCAACGCAACCCCGTCACCGCCGGCGAGGTAGGCCAGGTCTTCGGCATCGCCCTCGACGATGCCGGTCCCAACGTTTACCTCACCGCGACCTCGGCCTTCGGCCTGCACCGCACGGCCGACAACGCCTCCTGGATGCCCGGCATGTGGGGCCCCGGCGGCGGTCCGGGCACGGTCTGGAAACTCGATGCCGCCACCGGCTACAAGCCCGCCCTCTTCGCCCGGATTACCCTGGATGGGCGGGAGAATTCAGGCGCCGCGCTGGGCAATATTGCCTACGATAAGTGGAACAAGCAGTTCTATGTCTCCGACCTGGAGACGGGCATGATTCACCGGTTGAAGCTGGCGGATGGCAGCGATCTCGGCCGCTACGACCACGGTGTCGAGGGGCGGTCCAACTTCACCGACGCCCAGTCCGGCACCGTACAGTCCCTACCACCGATCCCCTTCGACCCCGCCAAGACGGCCAACATCGCGGGCTGCGCCACGCAGTTCTCCAAGACACCCGATTGCTGGAACTACGCCGACTTTCGCCGCCGGATCTGGGGGCTGGGGGTGCGTAAGGATTTCACCGGCAACCAGGTGCGCCTCTATTACGCCGTCTGGTCTTCCGAGGCCCTGGGTAGCGCCGATTTTGCCGCGACCGGGGCGGACGAGAAGAAAAATGCCATTTGGTCCGTCGGCATCGGCGCCGGCGGGGCCTTCGACCCGGCGAGTGTGCGCAGGGAGTTCGTCCAGCCCGATTTCTTCACCGATCCCGCCGATATCGCCGCCAAGGGCCATAGCCGCCCGGTGAGCGACATCGCCTTCGCGGAGTGCAGCGCCAGCAATGTCATGCTCGTTAGCGAGCGCGGTGGTGTGCGCAATCTCGGCCTGGACCAGGAAAATCCCTTCGCCACGCCCAACGAATCGCGCGTGCTCCGCTACGAGCTTGACGACAAGGGCATCTGGCAACTCAAGGGACGCTACGATGTCGGCTTCTACGACCGTAAGAACGAGAAGGAGCCTTGGCTGCGGGCCAACAGCTCGGGTGGGATCGACTTCGGCTATGGCTATGACCTGAATTGGGCGCTGGACCCGAACAAGCCCGATGAGTTCGCCTGGATGAGCGGTGACATGCTTTGCTCGCCATCGGGTCCTTGTTTCACCTCCACCTCGGGGCTTCGTGACGATGGTTCCCAGGTCCATGGCCCCCAGGGATCTCCCCTGATGGCGTTCGACGAACTCTTGCCCCTCGGTGCGACCCAGCCCTATCCTCCCTCCGGCGAGCCCTATCCGCCGGTTGGCCCGACCCAATCCTTTATGGTCGATTCAGCTCTCAACGTCGCCGCTGACGGACTTACCATCGACATGGATTCGCTCACGCGGAACGATGCCACCAAGATCGGCGATATCGAGATCCATGAGCCCTGCGGGACGGAAGCCCCTCCGGTGGTCGAGGAGCCGCCGGTGGTCGAGGAGCCCCCCGGCATCGTCGATCCGCCCGTCGCGGGGCCGCCGGTCGAGACGGGACCCGATCTGGAGAAGATCAAGGACGGCCCGGCCGAGTGCCAGGACGGCGGCGTCTGCACCTTCACCATCACCGTCCGCAACAATGGCCCCGGCGTCTGGTCCGGCCCCTTGTGGGAGATCGACACCCTGCCGCCCGGCGCGACCTTGCTGGACTACCGGGCGCAACCGGAGTGGCTCTGCAACCAGAACGGACAGAATGTCATCTGCACCCATGGCTGGGTGACGTTGAATCCCGGTGATTCGGTGAGTTTGCAGATCGACCTGCTCCTGCCCTTCGGGCTTGCCGGCCAGCGGGTGGAGAACTGCGTCGCCGATGTCTGGCTGCCCAGCCGCGATCCGAACGACCCCGCCGTGATCCTGGCGGTCGAGCAGTTGCTTGCAGGTTATGGCTACCCGGTGGGCGCCGTTGACGGCTTCCTCGATATCAACACCATGAATTCCATCGCCATACTCCAGCGTGACAACGGTCTTCCGCCCACTGGGCTGATCGACCGGACGCTCATTGATCTGCTCTTCCCCGGCATGGCGGGCATGGCCGGGGACTGGAACCCGGCCAACGATGCCGATTGCCACACCGTGAGGATTCCGCCTACCCGGCAGCCGCCTCCAACCACACGGCCTGACCTGGAGGTCCGCAAGATGCAGCAGAGCGGTCCCTGCCAGCCCGGCGGGCTCTGTATCTTCCGTCTCATGTTCGTCAACCGGGGCCCCGGCGAATGGACGGGCCAGCCCGAACTGGTCGATACCCTGCCCCCCGGCGCAACCCTGGTGAGGTCGTCGGTCGGATGCACCCAGAATGGCCAGACCATCAATTGCCGCTACCCCAGGACTATCACTTTGCCGCCGAACGCGCCGGGCTTTGCCAATATCACGTTGCGTATGCCCGCCAACCTCCGGCCCGGTATGCAGAACTGTGTGGATCTTGCCCCGGCCATCGCCGCTCAGGACCCCAATCCCGGCAACAACAGGCACTGCATCCCTGTCCAGGTAGCGCCTCCGCCAGCGCCGGACCTGGGCGTCACCAAGGTACAGACCTCCGCCCATTGCAAGGCGGGAGGGGAATGCGGTTTCGATCTCCACCTCGTCAATTACGGCCCCGGCCGCTACAACGGCCAGATCCAGTTGAGCGACAGCCTGCCCCAGGGGGCAAGCCTCCTGGCGGCCTCCGCCCCCTGGACATGCCGGCAGCTCGGCGCCACCCTGGATTGCAGCCATCCCGGCAAGGGGCTCAATCCGGGCAAGGCGGTCAAGCTCAGCGTCAGCCTGCAACTCCCCAGCGGCATGCAGCCGGGGGCGCTGAACTGCGTGCGGGTGAAGCGTCCCGCCGGGCAACGGGATGACACGCCGGCCAACGATGAGCAGTGTGTGCCGGTCAATCTGGAATCGCAGCCTCAGCCCCCGACGGGAAATAGCGATACGGGAGTGGAGAAGTCACAGGTGGGGAGCTGTGCCCCTGGCGGGGAATGCATCTTCGAGCTGAAGTTCTCCAACAGGGGCAGCACCGATTGGAGGGGGATGCCGAAGTTGACGGATCTACTGCCCGCGGCTGGGATAGGCCTCGGCTCGGCGGCGCCCTCGACCTGGAACTGCGCCTCGGCCGGCACTGCTGTTACCTGTGAACACAGCGAGACCCTCATCCCGCCGGGTGGCAGCATCAGCCTGATGCTCAGGCTGCATCTGCCCACCAGTATCGGCCAGGGCATGGTCAATTGCGCCATCATCGAGACCTCCAGTCATGGGCCGGTCGATGTCAATCCCAACAATGACCGGCATTGCGTGCCCTTGAGCATCACGCCCACCGGCTTCACGCCGAAACCCCCAACACCGGTCCAACCGGCCCATACGCCGACTGTGACCGGGCCGGCCTGTCCCCAAGGCACCACCCTGCGCGACGGGGCCTGTGTGCGGCCGCAGAGTTGCCCGGAGGGGACCCATAAATACGGCGACCGTTGCATCAGATGTCCCAAGGGAACCACCTTCGACTCCGGTTCAGGCAACTGCAAGAAACCCCAGAGCGCCAGTTGTCCAAAGGGTACCTATTGGAGCAAGAGTCTTCGCAAATGCGTCGTCAAGGAGACGACCATCCGGTGTCCCAGGGGCACTCACTACGACAGGCGTTATGGGGATTGTGTCGAAAACTACTCGCGGCCTCCCGTTGCCCAATGTCCCTTTGGCACCATCCCTGTGGGTAATCTGTGCATCAGGATCAATCTTGGCCCCGGACAAGGCCCCAGTGGTACGCCGCACAGTCATGGCGGCGGCTGCTCCGGCGGGGGGTGCCGCTGATCCGCGAGAGGGGGCGTGGATTAACCTAGAAACCTCTTTATCAACCGCAAAGGACGCAAAGAACGCTAAGGAAAACAACCCGATGTCTTTATCTTTGTTCCTACCTTCCTGGTCAGGGGCGAGACCTAGACAAGCCAATGAATTCCTTCGCGGCCTTTGCGGTTAAATGAGGAGATTGGGATTAATAATCCGCGCCCAATTGCGGAGGCCCTGTCGAGAATGATGTCCGGCAATCTGTTTGCCTACGGCACCCTCATGGCCGGGGAGATCCTGGCCTCGGTCAGTGGGATGACGCTGACCGGGACCCCGGCCCTGTTGCGGGGATATCGCAGCTACCTGGTCTATGCCGAGGTCTATCCGGGGATCGTCCCCAGTCCCCGCGATTCTGTCGACGGCCTGTTGTACGAAGATTTGACCCTGCGGGCCTGGAAGCGCCTGGATCGCTTCGAGGGTGAAATGTATGAGAGGCAGGAGGTCGAAGTGGAATTGGAATCTGGGCGAATCCAGACGGCGCTGACGTATGTGGTCCGGCCCGGATTCAGACATCGGATCAGTGACAGTCCTTGGTCCCTGGACGAGTTTTTGAGCTGCGGCAAGGGGATCTTCGAGGACGAATATCAGGGGTTTGCGGCCTTGTCCGATAGCCCAGCAGGAGAGAAGGGCCTCAATCGTCCTCGGCGTGGGTGTCGCTGAAGCGGACGATCCTGCCGTCCGAGCCGAACACGATCAGCTCGCCGCCGTGCTGGGTCTTCAGCATTCGCCGTGCCTCGGCGATCGCTTCGTCCTGGGAGCGGTGGACCGTGGCGTCACCGGGCGCGTTCTGTCTCTGATTGACCCAGAGCCCATCTGGGCGGAGGAAAACCATGCGGTCCAGATCCCACTCGAAGACCTCGACGGCTGGTCTGCGGGGTTCGTTGGAAAGGGACATCGGGTGTTTCCGGGAGGGCCTTGATACGGGGATTTTCTTCCTTTTTGACCCCTATTACAAATCATAACGATTCATTACAAAGGAAGAGATAATCCCGCTGTTAGAGCCGTTTTCCCCGTTCGAACTGGGCCGCCATGTGGAGAAAGTTGTCGAGTCTGCGCGGATCGATCCTGCCCTGTTTCATGGCCCCGGTCAGGGCGCAACCCGGTTCTTCACGGTGGCGGCAGTTGCTGAACTTGCAGTGTCCCAGAAAGGGGGCGAATTCGCGGAAGCCCCTTTCCAGATCTTCCATATCCTCGATGATCGGGCGGAAGCTGCGTACGCCGGGGGAGTCGATGAGGTCGCCACCGCCCGGCAAATGGTAGAGGGTAGCGGTGCTTGTGGTGTGGCAGCCCTGTCCCGAGGCCTCGGAAAGCTTGCCGGTCTGGAGGTTGAAATCGGGCAGCAGGGTGGTGGCCAGGCTTGACTTGCCGACGCCGGACTGGCCGAGCAGTATGCTGGTCTGGCCAGTCATCAGTTCCACCAAAGGTTGCAGCCCTGTCTCGCGCGAGGCGCTGACCTTGATCAGGGAATAGCCGATGTCGGGGTAGTCGCCGAAGTCCCGGTCGAAGGCGGCCATGGCCTCGGCACTCAGGAGGTCGGTCTTGTTGAGGCAGATGATTGCTTCGATGCCCAGGCATTCCGCCGTAATCAGGTACTGATCCAGCAGATAGCGCAGGGGCGGGGGTTCCGGCGCCAGCAGGATGATCATGCGGCTGATGTTGGCGGCCAGGGGCTTTTCATGGCCGCTGTAGTCGGGGCGGACCAGGACGGAGCTTCGTTCCCGCAGGGCGGTGACGACGCCCCTTTCCTCGCCGGCCGGCTGCCAGACGACCTCGTCGCCGCAGACCAGATGACCGATATTCTGGCGGAAAAGGCAGTGGTGGAGACGGCCCTCCTCGTCCTCCACCACCAGGTTGCGTCCGTGACGGGTAATGACCCGGCCCAGGCGGTGTTCCCTTTCCGCCTCGCCCAGGACTGCCTCGGCTTGTTCCGACGCCTTATCCAGCCGCCGCTGATGGATGTTGGCGATACGTTCGCGCTGCTGCCGGGTCAGCCGTCGCTGGGTCATGGGAAGTGGTAGAAGTCGCGGTTCAGGAATTCGGTGACATTGTCGATATCATCCTCGAACCAGCGCAGATTGAGGTTCTGCTCGCATCGGCTGACCTGATTGCGCAGTTGTCCCCGGTCCTGCACCCGCCGGTCGGGGCGGGTCATCACCTCACCGCCGTGGCATTGCAGGCAGTGTTGCTGGTTGAGCGCCTTACCCTTCTCCGGCTCGGCCGCCCCCAGGGACGGCGCCGCGATAAACAGGGTAAGCGCAAGGGCCGTGATTCGTTTCATTTGCTAGTCCTCAAAACCATTGACCTGCCACAAGGATACAGTGGCCCCCGCCCCTCTGCTAGAATCGCCCGGTCAATTGTGGGGGAGGACTGCCATGGCACTGGACAATAAAGAGAACCTGATCTGGATCGATCTGGAGATGACGGGGCTGGACCCTCAGAACGATCGCATCATCGAAATAGCTACCGTCGTAACCGACAGCCGGCTGAACATCCTGGCCGAGGGGCCGGTGATCGCCATCCACCAGCCGGATGCGATCCTGAACGCCATGGACGAGTGGAACACCAAGCAACACGGCCAATCGGGTCTGACCGGACGGGTCCGCGCCAGCGGCCATGACCCGGCCCAGGCGGAACGGGAGACGCTGGAGTTTCTGAAAATCCATGTCCCCCAGGGCGTCTCGCCCATGTGCGGCAACAGCATCTGCCAGGACCGCCGCTTCCTGGCGCGACTCATGCCCGAACTGGAAGCCTATTTCCACTACCGCAACCTGGATGTCAGCACCCTCAAGGAGCTTGCCCAGCGCTGGTCACCCAAGGTCTACGAGGGCTTCAAGAAAGAGTCCAAGCATCTGGCCCTGGACGACATCAAAGACTCCATCGCCGAACTGATCCACTACCGGGACAACTTCCTCCGCCTGCCGGGATAGGCAAGCGTTTAGTTTCGGGAGAGACCACAGCAGCGTCCCTTTTCGGGCGGCTTTCTGCTGTGGCCCTGGGCTGGATGCACGACGTATGGCGGATTTTTGACATCTTCGATGGTCAGTGTTTAACTTCTATACCTAAAGACTTCATTCTCCAGTGGCATTTCACAAAGAATAAAGGAAACGCTGATGAACACGGTTAGGCCAAAATCTGTTCTCGTGACCGACAATCGAGAGACGGCCGCTTACCTTACGACCGTTTTGCAATTCCTGGGGCACGAATTGAATGTTGTCTCCGACATCAACAGTTTCTTCACCGGTCAATGGGAATTCGGCAGCAACCATTGTCTGGCTGTGTTTCTCGATCCCGCCTGCGATGAAAGCGAGCGGCTCGCCCTTTCACGCCGGCTTTCGGAATTTCTTCCCCATCCCCCCGTGTTCCAGTTGATCGAAAGGGATTCCTCCTTTTCGAGTGACCTGTTCAACGGCGGCATTCTTGACGTATTGGAATTGCCGACCCGCTTCGAAAGATTGAATACCCTTCTGCACAAGGCCCAGCTTTTCTACGAAGGTCAGCACGACGGCACGGGCGCGCAACGGCGCGTCGAATTGTTCCGCAGCCTCTCCGGCAACAGCCGCGCCGCCAACAAGATCGGCAAGATGATCGATCAGGTCGCCATGGCCGAGGCCCCGGTCCTGATCCTGGGGGAAACCGGAACCGGCAAAGAGGTGGTGGCGAGAAAAATCCACTACCAGTCCCGGCGCCATTGCAAGCCCTTCATCTCGGTCAATTGCGGCGCCATCACGCCCGATCGCCTGCGAAAGGAACTGTTTCCCGATGAGGCCGATGATTGCCATCCTTCCTATCTGGAGCGGGCCGAGGGAGGAAGCCTGTTCATCAATAGTATCGAGGAGATGAGTTCCGATTTGCAGGTCAAGCTCCTCCAGTTGATGAGGGAGTGGGGGACCGCATTGGGAAAAAGAGAGACGGCCGCCAATGACGTGCGAATCCTGGCCGGTTCCAACCGCTGCCTGGAAACCGCAGTGAGCCAGGGCCGGTTTATCGAGGAACTCTATTTCCGCCTGAACATCTTCCCGGTGGAAGTACCGCCGTTGCGCGAGCGGGCCGAGGACATCCCGCTTCTGATCAACGATCTGGTCACCCGCATCGAGAAAGAGAAGCGGGGAGCGGTTCGCCTGACCCCCGCCGCGATCACCGTATTGACCCAATACCAATGGCCGGGCAATGCCCGCGAACTGGCCAATCTGATTGAGCACCTCGCCTATCTCTACTCCTATGGCCTGGTGGATGTGGAGCAACTCCCGGAAAAATACCGTGCCGGCATCCCCACCGGAATCGCGGGCGGCTCACCCCATCGCCAGATCCTGGTCTCCACGCTGACCTCGCCACGGCTGCCTCCCGAGGATTTCGACCTCAAGGATTATCTGGGCGGCATCGAACTCAACCTGATCAAAGAAGCGCTGCAAGAAGCCGAAGGTGTGGTCGCCCACGCCGCCAAGCGGCTCAACATGCGCCGTACCACCCTGGTGGAAAAGCTGAAAAAATACGGGCTCCAGCGGGGTCAGGACGCTTACGAATACTGATCGGCTGTGAAAATGTCCCCTGCCGCGAAGGGTGAATGCGCTTCCTTCGCGGCGGAACGGGCCATCAGTTGGGAGGAGGGGGTGGATTGGGAGAGTTGGGGGTAATACCGATCTCATCGCCATCTTCCAGCCGGGTAAAGGGCTCGGCGAACTGGCGGTTTACCGTGACCCGCACCCGGTCGTCGGCCAGCAGGTAGCCCCTTTCGAGCCATTTCCGGCGCAACCACTCCAGCAGTCCCTTGATGTCCGCCACCTTGGGCGGGACCCGGACCTGTTCCGATTCCTTCCGTAGCTTCTGCACTAGATAGGAAAAATAGAGGACCTTCAGCTCCAGAGGCTGGTCCCCCGCCACTAGGGCCGTTTCCCGCTCGTGGCCGATCGCCTTCAACTGCTCCAGGTAACGGTTCCAGTTGGTCTCGTAATTCAGCCCCAGCTCATGGAGGGTCTCCCAGGCGTAGATGCCGGTATCGTGGCCGTCGTCGAAGACCAGACGCACGGCGTAGTGCCCCTGGGGCTCGATACTTTCTATGTTGACTTCCTCCTTGCCGACGACCGGTTGCCCCATGGCCTTGACCTCGGCAGCAGGCGAATTGACGCGGAGGTATTCGCAAGGAAGCTCGAACCGGTTGCCATCGGCGAAGGCGATGGTCAGCAAGCGGGACTTCCGGTGGAGGTTGATTTCGGTCGGGATGGGATGCTCTTTGTCGTTCATAATGGGCGTTGATTCTGAATTCACGAATGGCCTTGTATTGTACGCCAGGGGCTGTCGATCGGTGGTAGTCGATGAGGGTATCCCTTCCCTGTTTTGTTCAAAGAACGCCGTCGACTACACTGGCGCCGTCGCAGGATGAGGACACCGGGTACCATGAAAGTAGTAAGCCTCATTGCCGTTTTCCGCGCCCTCAATGTCATTGGGGCGGATTACGTTGTCGTTGGCGGTCTGGCTGTGATCGCGCACGGGTACCAGCGTTTGACCCATGACCTTGATCTTGTGATTCGGTTGAGTCCATCAAATATCGAAAGGGTCCTGTCCGCGTTATCGAAACTCGGCTATCGCCCCTCGCTACCGGTCGAAATGATGGATTTTTGCGACGGGGAGAAACGCCGCGCCTGGATCGAGCAAAAAAACATGACCGTTTTCAATCTATACAGCGACAACTACCCGGAAACCACTATCGACCTCTTCGCGGCTGAACCCTTTGATCCAGTGGCGGAAAGGGAACAGGGATTGATCGCCGAGCTGGAGCCTGGCCTTGCCGTCCCCTTTGCCTCCATTTCCACCCTGATCCAGATGAAGACAACCGCTGGCCGCCCCAAGGATCAAGACGACATCGAGCACCTCAGGCTGATCCGCGAGGAGGCTGGTTCGTGAGTGCCGAAAAAGACAACGAATGGCTGACCGCCGATTGGCCGGGGGTCGAGAGGGCCGCGATTAGGCGCTCCCTCAATCTCAGCGTGCGCGAACGGCTGGAGGGGGCCGAGCAACTGGCGGAAGTCGGCCGCCGGTTTGCGCAATTGCGTATCGAGGGACGGATGACGCAACGGCGCCCGAACCGGGATTGATAGGGACCCGCATCCTTTCAGGCGATTCTTTTGGTACAATGCCGTGATTTTCTTGACATTATTTTCCGAGGATTCCTATGGCTGGGCATAGCAAATGGGCCAACATCAAGCACAAGAAGGCTGCCGTGGACAAACAGCGCGGCAAGACCTGGACTAAATTGATCCGCGAGGTCACCGTCGCTGCCCGTCAGGGCGGAGGCGACATTGCCTGCAATCCCCGTCTGCGGCTGGCGGTAGACAAGGCCTATGGGGCCAATATGCCCAAGGACACCATCGAACGTGCCATCAAGCGCGGCGCCGGTGACACGGACGTGGAAAATTACGAGGAGATCCGTTACGAGGGTTATGGCCCCGGTGGAGTGGCGGTAATGGTCGATTGCATGACCGACAACCGCAACCGCACCGCCTCGGAGGTGCGCCATGCCTTCTCCAAATGCGGCGGCAATCTGGGCACCGACGGTTCCGTCTCCTATATGTTCAAGAAGAGCGGGGTCATCAGCTTCGAAGCCGGGACCGACGAGGACGCGGCGACGGCGGTGGCCCTGGACGCGGGGGCCGAGGACCTGGCCAGCTACGACGACGGCTCCTTCGACCTTCTGACCTCCCCCGAGGCCTTCGCCGACATCAAGGACGCCCTGGCCGCCGCCGGTTTCGAGCCCGTCATGGCCGAGGTGACCATGCGCCCGGACACCCTGAGCGCCCTGGACGCCGAGACTGCCGAAAAGGTCATGAAGATGATCAACATGCTGGAGGATCTGGATGATGTGCAGGAGGTCTACACCAACGCCGATATTCCCGAAGCGGTGATGGAGGCCCTGGGCTAAGCCCAGCCATGGAAAGCCGCCGCATCTTGGGCATAGATCCGGGTTCGCGCATAACCGGTTACGCCGTCATCGACAGCGACGGGGCGCGCTCCTGTCAGGTCGAAAGCGGCTGCATCCGCCTCTCGCCGGAGGTGACGGTCGCGCATCGGCTGGGGGATATCTTTCGCGCGGTGACTGGGATCATCGAGCGCTGCCGCCCGGATGAATTCGCCATCGAAGAGGTCTTTCTCTCCAAAAACGCCTCTTCCGCCCTGAAACTGGGGCAGGCGCGGGGGGCGGCCATCTGCGCCGCCGCGACCCAGGGCCTGCCGGTCCACGAATACGCCGCGCGCTCCGTCAAGCAGGCGGTGGTGGGCAACGGTGCCGCCGCCAAGGAACAGGTCCAGCACATGGTCAAGTTGCTGTTGAATCTGCGCGAAGATCTCAGTCCCGACCAGGCGGACGCCCTGGCAGTTGCCCTGGCCCATGCCCATAGCCTTTCGCTGAACGACCGTCTCACCAGAATGGCCGGGGCAGTCCGATGATCGGCCGCCTCTCCGGTCTGATCCTGGAGAAACGCCCGCCGGCGTTGCTGGTGGATGTCCAAGGGGTGGGCTATGAGCTGGAGGCCCCCATGTCCACCTTCTACGACCTGCCGGGGCTGGGCGAACGGGTGACCCTCTTCACCCACCTGATGGTGCGCGAGGACGCCCATATCCTCTACGCCTTCTCCCGCGACGACCAGCGCCAGCTCTTCCGCGCCCTGCTCAAGGTCAGCGGGGTGGGGGCCAAGATGGCCCTGGCTATCTTGTCGGGCATGAGCGCCAGTGAATTTGCCGCCTGCGTGCAGGCGGATGATGCCCTGGCACTGACCCGTCTCCCCGGCATCGGCAAGAAGACCGCCGAGCGGCTGATCATCGAGATGCGCGACCGTTTGGACAAGATGTCCCTGGGGCAGGGGATTACGCTTCCCGCCACGACGGCCAACCTGTCGGTCGAAAGCCCGGTGGCAGATGCCGTCAGCGCCCTGACTGCCCTGGGCTACAGGCCCCTGGATGCGAGTCGCATGGTTCGCGCCGTGGCGGGGGAGGGCATGGCCAGCGAGGAGATCATCCGCGCCGCGCTGAAGGGTGCCCTGGGTTGACATGAACCTAAATTCCTCGTTTAACCGTAAAGAACGCAAAGAACGCAAAGGAGCGCAAAGAAAGGTGGTGAGTTGCCGGTGTTCCACGCCCGTCCCGACAGATGAATGCAACGCAACGTCTTCCTTCGCGTTCTTTGCGGTTGAATAGGGGTTTCTCAGAATGAAGACAGAGGAACGCCTGATCACCGCCGAGCCCCTGACCGAGGACCGGCTCCTGGATCAGAGCATCCGTCCCAAGCGGTTGCGCGACTATGTCGGCCAGCCGGCGGTGCGCGAGCAGTTGGAGATTTTCGTCCAGGCCGCCCGCCATCGCGGCGAGGCCCTGGACCATGTCCTGATCTTCGGCCCGCCCGGACTCGGCAAGACGACCCTTTCGCACATCATCGCCAACGAGATGGGGGTCAACCTGCGCCAGACCTCCGGTCCCGTGCTGGAGAAACCGGGCGACCTGGCGGCCCTGCTCACCAACCTGGAGCCCCGCGATGTCCTCTTCGTGGACGAGATCCATCGCCTCAGCCCCGTGGTGGAGGAGATCCTCTACCCGGCCATGGAGGACTTCCAGCTCGACATCATGATCGGCGAAGGACCCTCCGCCCGTTCCATCAAACTCGACCTGCAACCCTTCACCCTGGTGGGGGCCACCACGCGGGCCGGACTGCTGACCTCGCCCCTGCGCGACCGCTTCGGCATCGTGCAGCGGCTGGAGTTCTATAATGAGCGCGATCTGGCCCACATCGTCGGGCGCTCGGCGAACATCCTCGGCATCGACATCGACGCCGGCGGCGCCATGGAGATCGCCCGCCGCGCCCGTGGCACGCCGCGCATTGCTAATCGTCTTTTGCGCCGCGTGCGCGATTTCGCCCAGGTCAAGGGGAGCGGCCATATCGACAGCGCTGTGGCCGACAAGGCGCTGGATCTGATCGACGTGGACCGTTGCGGTTTCGATTACATGGACCGGAAGCTGCTGGAGACGATGATCCATAAGTTCGACGGCGGCCCTGTTGGGGTGGATAATCTGGCCGCCGCCATCGGCGAGGAACGGGGGACCATCGAGGACGTGCTGGAACCCTACCTGATCCAGCAGGGCTTTCTGATGCGCACGCCCCGCGGACGCATCGCCACGCGGAACGCCTATCTCCATTTTGGGTTGATGCCGCCGTCGCGCAACGATCAGACGGCGGTCAGGGATTTGTTCGGGGGAGACGATGTCTGAACAGGGCAGGGAATTTATTCTGCCGATCCGGGTCTATTACGAAGATACTGATGCTGGCGGTGTGGTTTATCATACTAACTACTTGAAATTCATGGAGCGCGCCCGCACCGAATGGCTTCGGTCGCTGGGTTTCGAGCAGGACCGGTTGCGCGAGGAGTCGGGCATTGTGTTCGCGGTGCGGGACATGACGGTGGAGTTCCTGAAGCCCGCCCGGTTCAACGAACTCCTGTCGGTGACCGCCTCGGTGAAGCAATCCGGTAAAGCCAGTCTGGTATTCAGTCAGACCGTGGAGCGTGGGGAGGAGTGCCTCTGCCGCGCCCTGGTCAAGGTGGCCTGTATCGACATCGCCCGCTTCAAGCCGACGGCGATACCGGCTGATATGGCACGTAGGGTGCTGTGAGCGTGCGAACCGCACCCTACGATTCGTGTTTTCACAGTAAAAATGGACAGACACGACCCTTTGGGGTCTCGTTTTTTACGGTAACAAATTAGATGCAAGCTGAACTCTCGTTCGTCAATCTCGTTCTGGGCGCCAGCCCCGTGGTCCAGTTGGTGATGGCCGCGCTAATTCTGGCCTCGCTGGTCTCCTGGACCATGATCTTCGACCGCTCGATCTCCCTGCGCCGTGCGCGCCGGGATGCCGACGAGTTCGAACGCCGTTTTTGGGGCGGCAACGAATTGACCGAACTCTACCGCCAAGTGGCCCGCGACGACGATGGCTCGCGCGGTCTGACGTCCATCTTCCGCGAGGGCTTCCGCGAATTCGCCAAGCAAAAGGAACACAAGGGCATCGCGCCGATGGATATGGTGGAAGGCGCGCGCCGCGCCATGCAGGTGGCCATGAATCGCGAGATCGATTACCTGGAGACCCATCTATCCTTCCTCGCCACGGTCGGTTCCATCAGCCCCTACGTGGGCCTGTTCGGCACTGTGTGGGGGATCATGAACTCCTTTCAGGCGCTGGGTAACGTCAAGCAGGCGACCCTGTCGCTGGTCGCGCCCGGTATCGCCGAGGCACTGATCGCCACCGCCATCGGCCTGTTTGCCGCCATTCCGGCGGTGGTTGCCTATAATCGCTACGCCAATGACGTGGAGCGGCTGGAAAACCGTTACGAGGGTTTTCTCGACGAGTTCACCACCATCCTGCAACGGCAGGCGCATAGCTGATAGAATTCACAGGAAATCATCCCGTCCATGGCCCGTTCCAGACACAGTCGCAAACCCATGTCCCAAATCAATGTGGTCCCCTACATTGACGTCATGCTGGTGCTGTTGGTCATTTTCATGGTCACTGCCCCCATGGTCAGCCAGGGGATCAAGGTGGATCTGCCCCAACTGGATTCCGAACCTCTACCCCCCGACCAGGAAGAGCCGCTGATCGTGTCGGTGGACAAGGCCGGTCTCATGTACGTCAACATCGGCGACGACAAGGACAAGCCGGTGGAGGCCGAGGCCCTTCAACTACGGGTGGCTGCGGTATTGCGCAACGCCCCCAAAACCCCTGTTCTGGTAAAAGGCGACAAGGACGTGGATTACGGCAAGGTGGTAGGGGCCATGCAATTGCTTCAGAAGGCAGGGGCGCCCAATGTGGGTCTCATGACCGAGACGCCGGAGGGATAAGGCGATGGAAATCATCAAGCGCAATCCCAAGGCCTTCATGATGGCCGTGGCCATGCACCTGGTGCTGATCTTTTTCCTGGTGGTCGGGGTCGATTGGCTGGAGGACCCCAAGGTGGGCCGCCCTCCTGTGAACGTGATTCAGGCCAAGGTGATCAGCGAAGACAAAGTCGCCGCCGAGGCCCAGCAGATCAAGCAGGAACAGGAGAAGGAAAAAGCCAAGAAGCAGGCCGAGAAGACCAAGGCCGAGCAGGAATTGTCGGAATTGAAAAAGAAGCAGGAGGCGGAAAAGCTCCACTTGGCCGATCTGGAAAAGAAACGCAAGGAAGAGGCCAAGAAGCAAGAGGAGGCCAAAACGAAGGCGGAAGCCGAGAAAAAAGAGCTGGCCGACCTGGAACAGAAGCGCAAGAAGGCCGAGGAAGATAAGAAAACCGAGAAGCGCCGCCAAGCCGAGCTTGATCGCAAGCTGCGCGAGGAAGAGATCCGCCGGCAGCATGAACAGGAGTTGCAAAATTCCCTTGCGGCAGAACAGAATGCGCGAAGCGCCGAGCAGAACGACCGCGCCTTTAACGCCTTTGGCGCGGCGGTCGAGGACTTGGTGACCCGTAACTGGCTGCGGCCCCCGGGGACCGGAACCGGCCTGAAATGCACGCTCCAGGTCCGTGTCTCCACGACCGGGACGGTATTGGGTGTGCAGGTGGTACAGGGCAGCGGTAATGAGGCCTTCGACCGGTCGGCGGAAGCGGCGGTAGTGAAGTCCGATCCTTTCCCGCCGCCGCCCCCAGGATTGAACGACATTGACTTTATTTTTGACCCGGACAATCAGTGAGAGCCATGAAACGACCCTTCACGATCCTATTGTTGATGCTCCTCGCCGCACCGGCCTGGAGCCTGACCATTCAGATTACCGGCGGGACCGAAGGCGCCCTGCCGATCGCCGTGGTCCCCTTCGGCACCGCTGGTTCCGGGGAAGCGCCCATGTTCAACCTGGGTGAGATTGTAGCGTCCGACCTCAAGCGTTGCGGCCGTTTCCGTACCCTGGACGAGAAAGACATGGTGGCCAAGCCCAACGTGGGCACCCAGGTGGACTTCAAGGACTGGCGGGCCCTGAAACAGGATTATCTGGTGGTGGGACAGGTTACCCCCAGCGGCGACAGCTACCAGGTCCGTTTCGAGCTGCTCGATGTCAACAAGGGGCAACAACTGCTGGGTTACAACATGACCAGCAACGCCCGCGATCTACGCTCCACCGCCCATCAGATCGCGGACATGATCTACGAAAAAATAATCGGTGAGCCCGGCTCCTTCAACACCCGTGTGGCCTACATCACGGCCAAGGGAGAGACTACCGTAAACTCGCAGATCGCCCTGCAAGTCTCCGACTCCGACGGCTTTAACCCACAGACTATCGTCTCTTCCCATGACCCGCTGATGTCTCCCGCTTGGTCGCCTGACGGGCGCCGCATCGCTTACGTCTCCTTCGAGTTGGATCAGCCGTCTATCTATGTGCAAGATGTCTTCACCGGCAAGCGCACCAAGGTTGCCAGCTACCGGGGAATCAACAGCGCCCCTGCCTGGTCGCCAGACGGCAAAAAGCTTGCCATGACCCTCTCCAAGGACGGCAATCCCGATATCTATGTCTACGACCTGGACGGCGGCGGCCTTAACCGAATTACCAACCATTTCTCCATCGACACGGAGGCGAGCTGGTCGCCCGATGGCCACAAGCTGGCGTTTACCTCCGACCGTGGCGGCAAGCCGCAGATCTATGAAGTCTCCGCCGGTGGCGGCGAACCGAGGCGCGTGACCTTCGAGGGAAGCTACAACGCCCGCGCCTCCTACTCCCCCAACGGCAAATCCCTCGCCCTGGTGACCCAGTCTAGCGGCGGTTACCGGATCGGTCTGGTGGATCTGGCCAACGGTTCCATGCAGGTACTGACCGATGGAAGGGTTGACGAGTCGCCCAGTTTTGCGCCCAACGGCAGCATGATAATTTACGCGACCAAAGAGGGTGGCAAGGGTGTACTGGCCGCCGTCTCCGTGGATGGCAGGGTCAAGCAACGCCTCTCGGTTCAGGCCGGGGATGTCCGTGAACCCGATTGGGCGCCTAATGTAAAATAAGGATTCAGAAGGTAGAATTTAGAAAACAGCAGTCAGACAGAGTGATGTAATTCTGGCGTATGACTCCTAAATAGTGAATTGCCGGGACTCCCCGGAGTATTTACCGGTTTGGAATTGATTCCGAACCCTGTTAGCAAGAGGTAGTTGAACATGAAGATCTCCGTTAAATTGGCGCCCCTGGCCCTCTCGGCTGTGCTGCTGGCCGGCTGTAGCGGTATGAGCAACCGTAAAGACGGACCCGCTCCCGTCGCGGGCGGGGCCGACACCAGCGGAGCGGCTGGCGAGAGTCGTTATGGCGCCAACAGACTAGGCACCCCCGGCGACCCTTTGTCCCAAAAGGTTGTCTTTTTCGAGTATGACAGCAACGAGGTTACCCCTGAGGGCCGTACGATTCTGCTGGCCCATGCCCGCAAGCTCGCCAGCAGCCGTGGCAGCGTGACCCTGGAAGGCCATACCGACGAGCGTGGCGCCCGCGAATACAACATCGCCCTGGGTGAACGCCGGGCTACTGCCGCCAGGGATATCCTGACCGGCGCCGGCGTCTCCGCGGGCCAGATCCTGACCATCAGCTACGGTGAGGAACGTCCCGCCGAAGCCGGCGGCAGCGATGATGTCTTGGCCAAAAATCGGCGTGTCGAGATCGTCTACAGATGAAAAGACTACAGTCTGCCATTCTCCTAGGTCTTTCATTGGGGCTCGTCAGCCCCAATAGCTGGGCGCTGTTCGGCGAAAACAGCGACCTGGAAAGGCGGGTAGCCCGGCTTGAACAGGCGCTGAACAACAGCAGTCAGGCCGATCTGGTGATGAAGGTAGAGCGTTTGCAGCAGGAGAACCAGCAGTTACGCGGCGAGCTGGAGATCCAGGGACACGCCTTGGATGCGATGAAACGCCGTCAGCAGGATCTGTATAACGATCTGGATCTCCGGCTCAAGGGCCAGGCAGGGGGCGGTGCCGTACCGCCGGCTTCCCAACCTACCTCGACGGGGAATGTGGGTCTCTCCTTGCCCGGTGGTGAGCCTGCCCCGCCGCCGTCCCAGGGGGCGGCGGGTTCCCCAGGGCCTAACCCCTCTCAACCTGCCCAGGAACCCGCGCCGGAGAGGGGCGCTGCGGTCGATGCCGGGCAACCCCCGGTTCCACCCCGGCAACAGGCCCCCGATCCCCATCAGGAAGCGGCTTACCAGGCCTCCTTCGAGCAGTTGAAGAAGGGCGAGTATCAGAGGGCGGCCGAGTCCTTCAGCGCCTTTCTCTCTTCCTATCCGGTGGGACCCTATTCGGACAATGCCCAGTACTGGCTGGGCGAGGCCCGTTATGTGATGCAGGATTTCGACGGGGCTTTGGCCGAATTTCAGAAAGTGGTCAGCAACTATCCGTACAGCGCCAAGGTGCCGGACTCCCTATTGAAAATGGGGTTCATCCAGCATGAGAAAAAGAACTGGAGCCAGGCGCGTTCCTTGCTGAACCAGGTCATCTCCAAATATCCCTCCACCACTCCCGCCGAGCTTGCCCGCAAGCGGCTGGCCCGGATCGGACAGGAAGGGCATTGATCTAAGGGCCCGTAAAGGAATAACTTGAACATCTTGCATCTCGTCTTCGGGCCATCTTTGGACGCAGCTCAGGAGTGGCACAGGGACGTGCCGTTTACGGACCAAAGGACGGAATCACAAAATCCTCAGCGTAGCGCTGCTACGCCTGCGGTTTTGCTTAGTCGCCGCGCCCAAACCTGACCCGAATCCGAGCGCAATCTTGTCCAAGTTATTTCTTTACGAGCCCTAAGGACGATGTCCGGCACACTCCGGCTGACGGAGATCTTTTATTCAATTCAGGGGGAATCCCGCACGGCCGGGATTCCCACTGTCTTTATCCGCCTTTCCGGCTGCCCCCTGCGCTGTACCTACTGTGATACCCCGTACGCCTTCAAGGGCGGCGACCTCCTTTCCATCGACGATATCCTCTGCCGCGCCGCCCGCTTCGGCTGCCGTTATGTCACGGTCACCGGGGGTGAGCCGCTGGCCCAGAAGGGTTGTCTTGCGCTACTGAAGGAACTGGCAGGCGAGGGCTACGAGGTCTCCCTGGAGACCAGTGGCGTACTCGATATCGCCGAAGTGGACCCCAGGGTCAGCCGGGTAATGGACCTCAAGACGCCGGGGTCCGGTGAGGTTGGGAAGAACCGGTTCGAGAATATCCAACACCTGAATCGCAACGACCAGCTCAAGTTCGTGATCTGTGACCGGCCCGATTACGACTGGGCCAGGGAGCAGATCGCCCATTGGCGGCTGGCGGATCGTTGCGAGATCCTCGTATCCCCTGCCGCCGGACAACAAGAGGCAAGGGAGCTGGCCGAGTGGGTCTTGGTCGACCGGCTGCCGGTGCGTTTTCAGATCCAGTTGCACAGGCTCCTCTGGGGCGAGGAAAAGGGGCGCTGATCGATGGATAAACAAGTCAGAAAGGCCGTCATATTGCTGTCCGGCGGCCTGGATTCCGCCACCGTTCTGGCGATGGCCCGGAGCCGGGGATTCGAGTGTCATGCCCTCAGCATCCGTTATGGTCAGCGCCATGTGGTGGAACTCCATGCCGCCACAGCCATCGCCCGCGTCCTAGGCGCGGCCGATCACAGGGTCGTCGCGGTCGATCTGAACGCCATTGGCGGCTCGGCCTTGACCGACCCTGGAATTCCGGTCCCGGAAGCACCGGTGGACGGCATCCCCCCGACCTATGTTCCGGCCCGCAACAGCCTCTTTCTCAGCATCGCCCTCGGCTATGCCGAGACGTTGGGGGCACAAGACATCTTCATCGGCGCCAATGCCGTGGACTATTCCGGCTATCCCGACTGCCGTCCCGCCTTCATCGCCGCTTTTGAGCAACTGGCCAATGTGGCCACCAAGGCAGGCATAGAGGGCAGGAAGTTCCATATCCACGCACCCCTCATCGATCTCAGCAAGGCCGATATCATCCGTGAAGGAATTCGCCTGGGCGTCGATTACAGCCTGACCCTTTCCTGCTACCAAGCGGATGCCGAAGGCAGGGCCTGCGGAAGATGTGACTCCTGCCGGCTCCGCCGCCAGGGTTTTATCGATGCCGGCGTATTGGACCCGACCTGCTACCTATTAAGCTGAATTTCCCCATTCATCCTTTTCGATTCCCCGCACGGCAGCGCGGCAGGTTTGCCGATCCCCATGACTGTGCGAAGATTGCCCATCTTTTCCCCTTTGGATAGCTGCGCCCTATGAGCCACGGCCCTGTAATGCTCGATCTTGCCGGTTTCGGCGTCACGGAGGAGGAGCGCCACAGGCTCCAGCATCCGGCGGCCGGGGGGGTCATTCTGTTCAGCCGGAATTACCAATCGCCGGAACAGCTCAAGGCCCTGACCGAAGAGATCCATGCCCTGCGTCAGCCGAAGTTGCTGATCGCGGTGGATCAGGAAGGGGGACGGGTTCAGCGTTTTCGTGATGGATTTACGCGCCTTCCGCCAGCCGCCTGGTATGGCAGGCGTTTTGACGAAGCGCCGGAGCGGGGGAGGGCGGCGGCCCATGCCCTGGGCTGGTTGATGGCGTCGGAACTGCGCGCCTGCGGGGTCGATTTCAGTTTCGCCCCGGTCATGGACCTGGCCAATCCCATCAGCAGCGTCATCGGCGACCGGGGGTTCCATGCGCGTCCCGAGGTGGTGACGGATCTGGTCGGGCATTGGATGGCCGGCGCGCGCGAGGCGGGCATGGTCAGCGTCGGCAAACATTTCCCCGGTCATGGCAACGTGGCGGCGGATTCCCATCTGGAATTGCCGGTGGACAGGCGCCGCTTCGAGGATCTGCTGATGGAGGACCTGATCCCCTTCGAACGGCTGATCGGCCATGGTCTGGAGGCGGTGATGCCGGCCCATGTGATCTACGAAAAGGTCGATCCCCTGCCGGCCGGCTTTTCGCCCTTCTGGTTGCAGAAGGTGTTGCGGCAGCGGCTCGAATTTCAGGGCGTGATCTTCAGCGACGATCTGAGCATGTCGGCAGCGGCCTTTGCGGGGGGCTACCGGGAACGCGCGCGGACTGCCCTGGAGGCGGGCTGCGACATGGCGCTGGTCTGCAACAATCCGGAGGCCGCGCGCCAAGTCCTGGACGAGTTGCGGGATTACCGCAATCCCGCTTCCCAGTCCCGCCTAGTGCGCATGCACGGCAGGAAATCGCTCGCCGCCGGTAAGCTCCACCTCGACCCGCGCTGGCGCAAGGCGACCCTGCTGGCCGCCGAGTTCGAGATGGAAAATGCCACCCTTGCCCTGGATCTCTAGTCATGGCCATTACCCCCGCAGAAGCCAGCCTCGTCTTCCATAACGCCGATTGTCTCTACGACCTGGAGCAGGTGGAGGCGGCCATCGATGCCATGGCAGCGGCCATTACGGCCAAATTGGGGACGAGCGACCCGGTGGTCCTCAGTGTGATGAACGGTGGCCTGATCCCGGCCGGACGCCTGCTGACGCGGCTCGATTTCCCCCTGCGCCAGGGTTACATCCACGCCACCCGCTACCGTGAGACCACCCAGGGACATGATCTGAATTGGGTCCACCGGCCCGATTTCTCGTTGCGGGGGCAGACCGTGCTGATCATCGACGACATCCTGGACGAGGGCTATACCCTGGAGGCCTTGATCGAGGCCTGCCGCGAAATGGGCGCAGCCGAGGTCTATTCGGCCCTGCTGTGCGAGAAGGAACACGACAGAGGCGTGGATATTCAAGGCGATTTCATCGGCCTGAAGGTCCCGGATCGCTATGTCTTCGGCTACGGCATGGACTACAAGGGCTATCTGCGGAATGCGCCGGGGATCTATGCCGTCGCGGGAGAATGACCCAGGGTTTTTCTCTTGAATTGCCAGGCGGCTCGACATAGGATGACGCCTCTTTATTCAGTCTAATTATCATTTGGAGGCCATCGTGGGCGTACTCGTTGGACGCGAAGCACCGGACTTTACCGCAAATGCCGTACTGGGCGACGGTTCCATTGTCGACAACTTCAATCTGAAACAGACCATCAGCGGCAAGTATGCCGTCATCTTTTTCTATCCCCTGGACTTCACCTTTGTCTGCCCCTCCGAGCTGATCGCCTTCGATCATCGTATCGAAGAGTTCAAGAAGCGGAACGTGGAAGTGATCGGCGTCTCCATCGATTCCCACTTCACCCACAACGCCTGGCGCAATACCCCCGTCAATGCCGGCGGCATCGGTCCTGTCCGTTATCCCCTGATCGCCGATCTGACCCACGCCATCTGCAAGGCCTACGACGTGGAAACCCCCAACGGCGCGGTCGCCTTCCGTGGTTCCTTCCTGATCGATAAGGCCGGGATGGTGCGTCACCAGGTGGTCAATGACCTGCCCTTGGGCCGCAATGTCGATGAGATGCTGCGCATGATCGATGCCCTGCAATTCACCGAGGAACATGGCGAAGTCTGTCCCGCCGGCTGGAAGAACGGCGATGCGGGTATGACCGCGAGTCCGGATGGCGTGGCCTCCTATCTTGCAAGCCACGCCGGGAAGCTATAAGATTCCAGACAGATGAAAAACCGGCCGATTCAAGGCCGGTTTTTTTTGGTATGTCAAAAGGAGGGGTTATGCTCGGCGTGATAGGTGGTACGGGGCTCGACCGCATTCCCGGTCTGTCCATTCAACGGCAGGAACATATCGCGACTCCTTTCGGCGCACCCTCCGCCCCGCTGGCCTTCGGCGAGAGGGGAGGGGAGCTGTTCGTGTTTCTTCCCCGGCACGGCGGGGATCATCGCATCCCGCCCCATAGAATCAATTTTCGCGCCAACATCTGGGCACTCAAGGAGAGTGGTGTCAAGCGTGTCATCGGAGTAGCCGCCGTGGGTGGCATCTCGCACAACATGCAACCGGGCAGCATCGTCATCCCGGATCAGATAATCGACTACACCTACGGCAGGGAGCACAGCTTTTTCGACGGCGACTTCCGTCCGGTCGATCACATCGAATTCGGCACGCCGTATTGCGAGCAACTGCGGGGCGAACTCATCGATGCCGCCACTCTGGCCGGCGTGGAAGTCGTCACCGAGGGATGCTACGGCGCCACCCAAGGCCCAAGGCTCGAAACCATCGCCGAGATCAGAAAAATGCAGCGCGACGGCGCCGACCTGGTCGGCATGACCGGCATGCCCGAGGCCGCGCTGGCGAAGGAGGCCGGGATCTGCTACGCCTGCTGCGCCGTGGTCGCCAACTGGGCCGCCGGTATGGACGCGGAACCCATCTCGCTGGAGGCTATTGGACAACAGTTGGATATCAGCATGGAATCGGTGTGCCAAATCCTCATGCGCATGGATATGCGCTAACATTAACCCTGGTCCCACAGAAAAATACGCCGGGGAGGAACCAATGACGGACGAGAACGAAACCTCAACAACAGGCGGTCCTGAAGAGAAAAACGCAAGCACCAAGACCCCCGCCAAGAGAAGGGCCGCGACCAAGGCCCAAAAGAATATAACCGACCCAACACCAACCCAAGCATCCGAAGACGATAAGGTCTTCCTCATGCCGGAGGAAAAAGAAGGTATGAGCGAAGAAACCAAGGGAAATATCCTCATGGACAAGCTGCGCCAGATAGGGGTGCTCGGGTCCAAAGACGGGGAGTCGATACCCCACGGCCTCTGGCAAAAGCTCCAGAGCATCGGCGTTGTCCCAGCCGAGGGAGACGGGGCTTCCAAGGCTCAGTCAGCCGGTGGCGCGGGAGGGGCTGGGTCGCGGGATACCACCCACGACAAAGGGTTCTGGTCCCAGATGGCCCTGGGATTTGTCATCGTCGCCGTCGTGTTCATGTTTTTCCGCGCCATCTCCCATAAGCCGGCCAATGACACGATGACTGGCGCGCCACAGTCGCAGATTATCGAGAACCTGGGCAGAAAGGCCGAAGATACGCCCGATTGGGCCAAGGAACGCATTCAGCGTATGGACCAGCTCAGGGACCAATTCAGCGCCGAAATGGACGCGCTTCGGCAAGAGCAACTTCAACGTGCCCAAGGAGCCAATCAGACGGAAATGCCCGACTGGTTGCGCCAGCATATGGACCGTATCGAGCGGCTGCGGGAAGAGATGCGTCTTGAAATGGAATCGCTACGCAATTCCGTCCTCGAACACCAGAAGCAGGTTCCCCCGAAGCAACCTTGAAGGGACTTCTCAAGCAGCCGGGCATGATGCCCGGCTTTTTTGTTGTGTAGATACGTTATTTAACATAATAGGCATTATGCGCAATTTAGTAAGAAAAGACGATTAAGGTCATGCGGCCTGAGTGGTTGGCATGATAATTTCCAGCCTTTGCTGGCATAAAAGAGCAGTTTAGCGGGCGCGGGGCAGGCAAGCAGGCAGGCAACGGACGGCAGGATTCGCGTTACAGCTAACAAGATAATCAGGGTCTTTAAAATCGTCTAGGCAATAAAAAGCCCCCATCCTTGGGGGCCTGCAATTCTGGGATAATAAGCAGCACCGGGGGGTAACGTTCCCGGCATCCTGCCTGCTTTAAGTCATCGAGTCTTGCAGTTCAAGCCGTCGCTCAATGCGCTCGATACGTTCAGAGATGCGATCGACACGATTATGCAGCAAGGTCGAGTCTTCATAATGCCCCACCATTTCACGTCTAATACCGGCGACACCGGTTTCAAGGCCAGATAACCGCTGCTTGATTTCTCTTCCATCTTCACGAAGAGCGGAAATGTCAGCACGAATTGCGCGGAGATGTTCGAGGAGGAGATTTTCAACATTGCTCATTTACGTTTCTCTCTATTTTGTTATGGCGTAACCGTAACAGTTTTTACCTTAGCCAACTGACCCCTTAATCCAACTACTCTCTTTCGTTCGGCTTTAAGTTCAACCAGCAAGTAATCGCTTCGCTTCTTCTCTTCCAAAAGCTGCTGCATTAAATGGGAATTGGCAAGGGCCGCCTCGTTCAATTCCCGGCTCAATTTATCAATCCGCCGTTTAGCATCATCCAGCATCAATAAATTCGCGTTATCAGTAACATTAAGTTCCGCATGAAACATATCGTTACTTGTAACGCGATCAACCCAAACCGTTCGGGGAGACAACCCGGCAGAACGACGCCTCTCCCTCCATTCGGCTTGACGTTGGGCATTGGTTTTTGCGTTACCGGTAACGGGACGGCCGCGCCTTGTCTCCGCCAAGATGGCATCTACAGTTAAATTATCACCTTGCTGTTTCACGACTCCACCTCTTAATTGCCTGCATTAAGCATAACATATAACGCAAATTAAGTAAGTGTTACGGGTAACGAAACAATCAACGTTCCCAAGCCGGCTTCGCCTTCGGGCTCGGGGGTCGTCCTTCGGCTTCGCCGGAGTACTTATTAAGGTAAGGGCTGAAGCAGGCGAAGAGGAGCCATCACTAACCAGCCGATCAGTTTTTACCGAGGCACATCCCCATCTGTCTGATGTATATCAATCCAGTACGCAAGGATGGCTATCAAGAAAACTATACTTACCTATTCAGTTTATCCAATCAAGGTGATGCATGTTCGAAGCGGCCAAGTTGAATCGCAAGGTGTCCAAGGCTGAGTTCAAGGAACAGGAAACCGAACTCCGTACCCAGTTGCTGGCGTTGCAGCGGGAGGTTGCTCTCTCCCGACGGATCTCGGTGATTGTGATCGTGGCCGGGATCGAGGGCGCCGGCAAGGGCGAGGTCGTCAATCGCCTTTCGGAATGGATGGATACGCGCGGCATTGCCACCTATGCCTTTTGGGATCAGACCGATGAGGAGATGACCCATCCCCGATACTGGAAATTCTGGCGCGCCATGCCGCCCAAGGGAAAAATGGCTGTCTTTTTCGGTGGTTGGTATCTCGAACTACTGGAAAAGCGCATGTTTGGCGATTGGGGCGATGAACGGCTCTGGCATGAATTCCGCCGCATCGAGGATTTCGAGCGCACGCTGGCCGAGGAAGGCGTTCTTATCGTCAAATTCTGGTATCACATGTCGGAGAAGGATCAGCGGAAGCGGCTCAAGGCCTTGTCCAGGGACGATCGCAGCCGCTGGAAGATGCTGCCGAAGAAGCACCGCTTCTCCGAGCACTATGCCGAGTTCGAACGGGTGGCGGAACGTCTGATCAGCCTCACGGACACCGGCGTCGCCCCCTGGCACATCATCGAGGCGACGGACCCTCAGTACCGCGATCTGACCACCGCGCGCACCCTGCTTACCCTGGTCGGAAAAAGGATGGCGACGGCGGACAGCCAGCCCCTGTCCAGAGAACCGCCCTACTCTGGGCTCAATCTGCCCCAATCCGATTCCGCTCAAATCACCCTGCTCGACAAGCTGGATCTGACCCCATCGATAACGCGGGAGGCGTACAAAAAGGAACTGCGCGAGCTGAGGGCCGAGCTTAACGAACTGGCCTGGGCTGCCTATAAAAAAGGCCAGTCCTGCGTATTGGTATTCGAAGGCTGGGACGCGGCCGGCAAGGGCGGCGCCATCCGCCGCTTCGCCAATGCCATCGATGCCCGCCTCTACCGCACCATCTCCATCGCGGCCCCTACCGACGAAGAAAAGGCCCATCACTACCTCTGGCGCTTCTGGCGGCATATCCCCCGCCCCGGACGCATCACCATCTACGACCGCTCCTGGTACGGCCGGGTGCTGGTCGAACGTGTCGAGGGGTTTGCAGAGGAACCCCAGTGGCGCCGCGCCTACAACGAGATCAACGAATTCGAGGACCAGTTGATCGAGAACGGCATCCTGGTGCTGAAATTCTGGATTCACATCGACAAGGAAGAGCAGTTGCGCCGCTTCCAGGAACGGGAGGAAGTCCCCTACAAACAGCACAAGATCACCGAAGAAGACTGGCGCAACCGCGAGCGGTGGGACGATTACAAAATAGCCGTGCATGAGATGGTGATAAGAACCGGCACGGAACACGCCCCCTGGGTCGTGGTTCCCGGCAACGACAAGAAGCTGGCTCGCCTGAGCATCCTCCGGGCGATCCGGCAGCAACTGAAGGAGCGGTTCAGTGGGGAGGATCACCGTCCAGAGTAATGGGGCGACTTGACATCATATTCGCCATAACGGATATAATGCCGCCATGGACGCAACCCTGCTATTCGACATCCTGGCCGACGAGAGCCGTAGAAAGCTGATTCTACTGCTGTTCAACGGCGGCGAGCAGTGTGTCTGCCACTTATACACCGCGCTGAATATTCCCCAGCCCAAGGCATCTCGCCACTTGGCGGTGATGCGCGAGGCGGGGCTGGTGACCGCCCGCCGCGAGGGGAAATGGATGCACTACCGCCTCAATCCCCAGATGCCGCTCTGGTGCTACCGAGTCCTGGAGGCGATGCGCGACGGCTATCCCGAAGTCGAGGCGCCGGGCGCGGCCTGTGAAACACCCCACACCTTGGAGCCGGCGATGAAAACCGTTCTGATCCTCTGTACCGGAAACTCCTGCCGCTCCCAGATGGGTGAGGCGCTGATCAATCACGACCTGACCGGGCGGGTCCGCGCCCTCTCCGCAGGCACCCGGCCCCAGCCCAAGGTGGCCGATGGCGCCATCGAGGCCCTGCGCCTGGCTGGCGTCTCCACGGAAGACCTCTACCCCAAGGACGTGGACCAGCTACTGGATCAGGAGATCGATCTGGTGGTCAGCGTCTGCGACAACGCCAAGGAGAGCTGCCCGATCTTTCCACGCCCGGTTCGCTCGATTCATCTCCCTTTCCACGATCCCCACGGCGAGCCGCTGGAGTCATTTATCCGTGTGCGGGATGACATCCGCGCCCGGCTCATTCCGGCGGTGGTCGGGGCGCTGGAACTCTAACCCATGAATACGCCCACCCTGCTGTCCACCCTCACCTGCCCCGAATGCGGCCACCGGCGCGAAGAGACCATGCCCACCGACGCCTGCCAGTGGTATTACCAATGCCAGGGCTGCGGCGCGTTGCTGCGTCCCAAGCCGAGGGACTGCTGCGTCTTCTGTTCCTACGGCACGGTCCCCTGCCCGCCGGTGCAAGAGCACGGCAAGACCGGCCACTGTTGCTGCTGACTCCACGAGGTTCTTCATGAGCGTCCCCTGTGAAATCACCGCCCAAGCCGCCGCCGGGGCGGAACTGGGCTTCTTCGAACGCTGGCTGACCCTCTGGGTCTTCTTCTGCATTGGCACCGGCATCGCTTTGGGGCAGCTCCTGCCCTCCCCTTTCCAGGCCCTGGGAAAAATGGAGCTGGCCCAGGTCAACATCCCGGTGGGGCTGCTGATCTGGGTGATGATCGTCCCCATGTTGATGAAGATCGACTTTTCGGCCCTGCACGAGGTGCGCCGCCACGCCCGCGGCATCGGCGTGACCCTGTTCGTCAACTGGGCGGTGAAGCCCTTCTCCATGGCGCTCTTGGCCTGGCTCTTCATCCGCCAGCTCTTCGCCCCCTGGTTGCCCGCCGAACAGTTGGATAGCTACGTCGCCGGGCTGATCCTACTGGCCGCTGCCCCCTGCACGGCCATGGTCTTCGTCTGGAGCCACCTCACCAAGGGCGAACCGCTTTTTACCCTGACCCAGGTGGCCCTGAACGACAGCATCATGGTCTTCGCCTTCGCCCCCCTCGTCGGGCTGCTGCTGGGCATCTCCGCCATCGCCGTCCCCTGGGACACCCTCTTCCTCTCGGTGGTGCTCTATATCCTCATCCCGGTGGCCATCGCCCAGGCCGCCCGCGCCTGGCTGCTCAAGGGCGGACAGGCCCGATTCGACCGGGCCATGGCGGCGCTGCACCCCTGGTCCCTCTCGGCGCTGTTGCTGACGCTGGTGTTGCTGTTCGCCTTCCAGGGCCGGGCGATCCTGGAACAGCCACTCGTCATTGTCCTGCTGGCCGTGCCGACCCTGGTGCAGGTCCTCTTCAACTCGGGGCTGGCCTATTGGCTCAACCGGCGACTGGGCGTGGAGCACTGCGTGGCAGGTCCCTCCGCCCTCATCGGCGCCTCCAACTTCTTCGAACTGGCGGTGGCCGCAGCCATCTCCCTCTTCGGCTTCGAGTCCGGCGCGGCCCTCGCCACCGTGGTAGGGGTACTCATCGAGGTGCCGGTGATGCTGCTGGTAGTGCGGGTGGTGAATCGGAGTAAGGGGTGGTACGAGTCATGAGCAGGGTTTGGCGTTGTAGACCATGCACTGCCTGATGACCGCCTAGACTGCCCACGAGACCGATACTGAGATTGGTCGAGCCAGAAAATTTCGCCATGCTCAATCCACCAACCGAGCCGACTTCGGATCATAGACCACCTCGGTAATCGACCCATTCCGAATGCGTTCAACCGCTTCGTTAATGACATGGAGCGGCACTAGGAACCATTCTCTCGGCTTCACTGGATTTCCGAAACGGTCTTCGATGGTCAAGTCGAGCTGCGCTACGCCGAACAAACGGTGGAAAATGTTTTCCAGCCTGGTGCGGTTCAGATTGTGGAGTTTGTAGGTGGCGACCACCTCCACGTCGGCCAACAGATAGGTGGCGTCCTTTTCCGCATTTGCGATGCGCGTCTCGACCTTGCCGCCGGTCACGCCGATCTTGTGGATCAGCTCGCGGTGTTCGGCGACGAATGGATGGCTGGACAGGCTGCGCAGCACATAGATGGTTCCGGTTTCAATGTCGTCTGGCTCGGGTGCATCACCAAACAGCGGCCCCATGTCCGGGTCGGTCAGGCGGCGGCCGGTGTCGTCCTTGTAGAGCGCCCGCTCTAGGGATCGCCGCAGCAAGTTGCTTTCTGTGCCATTGGCGTAGATCACGCGCAAGCGAGCATCGTTTTTCCCATACGCAGCCTTGATGGTTTCACCCACTTCGGCCACATACGCAAGCTGCCCGCCGACAATGAAGTAGTTCCCGCTGGCAATACTGGTATCGCGTCCGAAGCGTAGCGTTATGCGAATGCCAGCCTTCAACTCCCGCTCCACCTGCTCAAACAGCGGTTGGAACTTGTCAAAATCCGCACACGGCGTGCGGTCGGCGATTTCTTCTGCTGCACGTTTTTCAACGCTAGAACGCACATGACGCAGCACAGTGATATCGCTTTGATCGGAGGGTTCAGCGCCAATCCCCAGTTGGGCCAGCAAGGCATCTTCGTCCAAGTCATCCACATCGGTCAGGCCCGCTGCCGCGCCGGACAGCAGGCCGGGGCCATCCAATCCGGCCAGCAGGGTTTGCGCTTCCGGCAACTTGCGTAGCTGATCCAGGCGCACGGCATACAGGCGCTCGAAGATGTCACGGCCCTCGCTATGCATCGGGGCGCGACCATGCGCTTGATGGAAGCGCAGGATATCCTCGAAGCCAGCGATGATGCGTTCCTCGCGCGGGGTTCGGCTGGAAGGCTTGAGCGGGGCGACTTCTACACCCAGCGCATCCAGCAGCTCGTCATCGTCCATCTCAGCCATTGCTGGGATCTCCTTGCGCCTGTGCCGCCTTCGCTTGTGCGCGGTAGCGAGTCAGCGCAGCCACGCCTTCGGCCATGCGCTTTTCCCACGCATCGGCGGAATTGATGTCCGGCAGGCGGCCACGCTCGTTCTTGAACTGCAAGGCACGCTTTGCCAGCTCGCGGGCCTCGTCCTCGGGGATGCCCACCTTCTTGGCGGCAATGCTGGCCTGCACCTGGCGCAACGATTTCTCATCCATCGCTTTCGCCAACACCGCATAGGCAGCATCGAAGGGGTTGATGCGGTCGATCAGGTCGATGTCCAGGTCGCGCACGTTGACGAACTTGCGCACCCCATCCAGCAAGGCCGTCGTGCCTTGCATGGCGCCGTCGCCATTCGCGTCGGCTTGGGCCAGCGCCAGCTTGGCCTGCTGCGTGATGTTCATGGCGGCGATGGCGTGTTGGCGAATCGCCTCCTGGTCGCCCTCGCTCAATTCCGGGTAACGCTCGCGCACGATCTTGCCCATGCGCAACTGGGTCAGCTCTTCGGGCAAAGTGTTTTCCTGGTCGAACAGGCCGCGCTCCAGCACGGTCTTGTCCTGCAAGAAACTGGTGACGACTTCGTTCAGGTCCTCCTTGCAGATGCGCGTGGCTTCCGGGCTTTGCGGCGTTGCCAGTCCGTTGATCTCCAGATGGATCTGACCAGTATCCTTGTTCACCCCGATGTTGTGGCCGCCATCCTTGTAGCCTTCCTCGCCGTAATCAAAGCCATCCTTCGGGCCGTTGTTTTTGGGCGTGAACTCATAGCGCGGCGCCAGCACCTGCTCCATCAGCAAGCTGGCGGAAATGGCCTTGAGCATATCGTTCACCGCCTCGGCTACGGCGGCCTGTTCGGCTGCGGGTTCGGCGATCAAGTTGGTGAAGCGCGCCCGTTCCTTGCCCTCGGCATCGCGGGTGGCGCGGCCTATGATCTGGACAATTTCAGTGAGACTGCTGCGGTAGCCTATGGTCAACGCATGTTCGCACCAGATCCAGTCAAAGCCTTCCTTCGCCATGCCCAGCGCAATGATGATGTCCACGTGGTCGCGGTTTTCTTTCTGCGCCGGGTCTTTCAACGCAGCCAGCACGCGGGAACGCATGGCGAGGTCGCTGTCGTCCACCAAGTCGGCCACCTTCAGCACGCGACCGTCCTTGCTTTGTATTTGATGGAAGCCGGTGGCTGGGTCAACGCCTTTCCATTCACCCAGGCCGTGCATGATTTCATTCACCTCGCGCTCCTTGTCTTTCAGGCTTTCGCGGGCATTCACATTGGGAATATGGATGATGGTTTTCAGCGCCGGGTCCAACACCTTGGTGACGGCATCAACGTAAGTGCCTGTGTAGAAGAAATAGCCGATGTCCAGCGACTTGAGCCATTGGTAGCCGTTGAGCTGCTCGTAGTAGGTGTAAGTGATCGTCTCGAACCGGGCCTCATCCGCCGGCCCCAACACGGCCTCGCTGTCGCCACGGAAGTAGGAGCCGGTCATGGCCACCAGATGCACCTTGTCGCGGGCGATGAACGCGCCCAACTGACTGCCCAGCACATTGCACGGGTTGCTGGAGACGTGGTGGAACTCGTCGATGGCGATCAGGCGGTTGTCGAAAGCCTCGACGCCCAGCTCCTCCACCGCAAAGCGGAAGGTCGCATGGGTGCAAACCAGCAACTTGTCGGTGCTCTCCAGAAACTTGCGCACCGCGTCCACCTTGGATTTGGCCACGCGCGGCTCATCCACGCCAGGGGCGTTGCACAGGTTCCACTGCGGGGCGACCTGCCAATCCCAATAAAAGCCGAACTGGCTCAAGGGTTCATCGGCAAAGCTGCCGCCGATGGAACGCTCCGGCACCACGATGATGGCCTGTTGCAAGCCCTGGTTGTTGAGCTTATCCAGCGCGATGAACATCAGCGCGCGAGATTTGCCCGATGCCGGTGGCGATTTGATCAGCAGATACTGCTCGCCGCGCTTGGCGTAGGCGCGCTCCTGCATGGCGCGCATCCCCAGCGCGTTGGCCTTGGCTGAAGCACCGGTGCGCGCCGTGATGATGGACACTGACGGCACGGTGTAAGTGTTGGTCGGGTTGGTCATTGCGAATCGTCCTCCGTGGATATGTCGTCGCCTGCCAGTTCGCGCTCGATCTGCTCGATGCTGGGCAGGCTGGTTTGCAGCTCGGCAGGCAGGGATTCGAGCAATTTATATTCGGCAATACCCATGGGCTGGGACTTATCGCCCAAGGCATATTCGGCCACAACCTTGTTTTTGCTCTTGCAGAGCAAGAGGCCAATGGTTGGGTTGTCGTGCTCGCTTTTGACCTGGCGATCCACAGTGGTCAGATAAAACCCAAGCTGACCCAGATGCTCGGGTTTGAATTTACCGCCCTTGAGTTCGATCACCACATAGCAGCGCAGCTTCAGGTGGTAGAACAACAGGTCAATGAAAAACTCATCGCCGCCCACATCCAGCAACACCTGTCGCCCGACAAACGCAAAACCTGCCCCCAGCTCCAGCAGGAATTCGGTGACATGCTTCACCAAGGCATTTTCAATCTCGCGCTCACCCGCCTCGCGGCTGAGCCCTAGGAAGTCAAAGCGGTACGGGTCTTTCAATGACTCGCGGGCCAGGTCAGATTGCGGTTTGGGCAAGCTGACATCAAAGTTGGTGACGGCCTTGCCTGTGCGTTCCAGCAAGCGAGTTTCGATATGGATATTCAGCACATTGCGCGACCAGCCGTGCGTGATGGTGCTCTGGGCATAGGCCAGGCGCTGCTGCGAATCTTTCAGCCGGGTGAGCAGCACCAAGTTATGCCCCCAGGGCAATTGTCCAACAGCCTGTTGGACAATTGCGGCATCCGGCCACGCCTCGGCAAAGGCCCGCATGTACATCAGGTTGGCGCGGGAAAACCCCTTCATTTCAGGAAAGGCGGTGCGCAAATCATGCGCCAGCCGCTCGATCACCTTGGCACCCCAGCCCTGCTCGGCCTGCCGCGCCAGAATGTCGCGCCCGATTTGCCAGTACAGCAGCACCAGTTCGCGGTTGACCGCCAGAGTGGCGCGCTGCTGGGCGGTGTGGATACGGCCCTTGAGATCGGCCAGCCAGTCGGCATAACCTGCGGGTGGTGAAATCAGGCTGATAGGCACATCACTGGGTTTCTGGCTCATGCTTTCCTCCCTTTGCTTGTAACGGCTCCCTCGCCCCGCTGCCGGGGAGAGGGTTGGGGTGAGGGGCGTTTGGCCGCCGCCGTCATCTTGGTATAAAGCTCAAACAGTTTTTCCAGCCGCTCGGTGTCGTTCTTGAAGCGGCGACCAATGTAGATGCGCTCCAGCACTTCGTCGTTGCGCTCGTGGGCGTGACGCAGGTTCTCCGGCATGGTGTCCGGGTCATACAGGTCGGCGTTGGTGGCAGGAAAATGCACCTCGCGGGCGAGCAGGATGTATTCGGCGCACGCGGTTAGATCCGCCTTGTTTTGTTCAGTTAGCTTGGGGGCAGGGAAGTTGTTGTAAGAAAGCTTTACCGAGTACCTATACCCATCCCCTAACCTACCAGAGGTAGTTGCAAGCCAAACATTGTGCATTTTCGATGAAACAATAGACAGCGTAACTAAATCAGAATCGTAGATTGCAAATGCGTCTACGTTTATAACGTTACCCGGAGGAATGAGCACTGCGGGGATATAAGTCCTTCCTGAGGAGCTTGTCTTTGGCAATGCAATCGCAAGAGCGTCTTGATACGTCCTGTAACAAAACCTGTGGGGCCTATCAGCTACTTTTTTTGCGTCTCTTCCAGCATTTTTTCGATACTCTTTGCATTTGACAACTCGATCATATATTGGCCTGATACTTAATGCTGCGTCAGTGTCTTCATCTGAAATCCATAAACAATACCTATATGTATCTTTAAGGATGTCATTACCCCCAATGTATCTTCGAATAAATTCTTTCGATTCTGGATAATCCAATATTATCTTTTTGGCTTCATCGCTCGTTAGAACCAAATTTGTGCCATCCACAGGATTACTGCCCATGCACATAGTAGGCAATCCGTTGATTGGCTCAGATATCGACTCTATTAATATGTTTGGGGCATCTACCAAATAAGGGTTTATGTTTTCGGCGTATTTTTTTGTTTCAGATGAAAATAAAATCTTTTTTTGATTTTTCTTTCGACCGATCCCAATTATTGTGCATACAACCCCAGCATTGTTACTTGCGTTGTTACTCCATTTAAATGGTTCGTAAGCAAATGCAATCTCCAAATCACAATTAAATATATGCGGCCACAGCAGTGCGACCTGTTCGCCTTGGCATATAGAGCTTGTACACACGAATGCGGCTTGAGCCTGACTATATTTTTCGTACTCGGTGAACTTAAATAACCAGGAGCAAACATAATCTAGCTGCAATAGGTCTCCCAAACCGATTGCCACCATGTCTTCCTTTTGTTCCTTGTTTAGCTTTTTCCCTCCAATATATGGGGGGTTGCCACAGATATACGTTTCACCACCCTCGTTCTCAAAACCAATTTTCGCTTGGTCAATCGGTGAGTTAAATAAATCGTCGCCAAGTATTTTGGTTTCCGTACCAGTTGGGGGGCAGATCGAAAGCCAATCAAGCCGCAGTGCATTGCCGCAAACAATCCAGTTCTGCGCATCCAGCGGCAGAAACTCCGCCAGTGCATCCTTCTGTCCGCGATACAGTACGTCGCACTGGAACTCGGCAATGATGAGCGCCAAGCGCGCAATCTCTGCCGGAAAGTCACGCAGTTCGATGCCCCGGAAATTGGTCAGTGGTATCTCGCTGCCCAGATGAAGTTCGTCCCGGCGGTGGTTGATTTCTGCTTCGATCTCGCGCATCTGTTTATAGGCGATGACCAGGAAATTGCCGGAGCCACAAGCCGGGTCAAACACGCGGATGCGCGCCATGCGCTTGCGCAAATTCAGCAGCTTGATTTTGTTATCGCCCGCCTCATTCAAAGCGGCGCGCAGATCGTCCAGGAACAGGGGGTTCAACACCTTGAGGATGTTGGGCACGCTGGTGTAGTGCATGCCCAAGGCGCCGCGCTCTTCGTCGTCGGCCACGGCCTGGATCATGCTGCCGAAGATGTCGGGGTTGATCTGTTTCCAGTTCAGGTTGCCGGCGTGGATCAGGTAGGTGCGCGCCATGCGGGTGAAGCGCGGCACGTCGGTTGCGCCGGAGAACAGGCCGCCATTCACATAGGGGAATTGATCCGCCCACGGTCTGAGGGGTAGGTCGGGTTTTAACCCGACATCGCCTGTCGGAATAAATTCCGACCTACACAGCGCACGACGCGCCTCAATCGACGTGTTCATGGCGCGAAAAATTTCGGACAGCACCGTATGGGTGTTGCTGCCGTCGCGCTCGCTCATCTGCTCGACGGCGTGGGTGAATAAGCCTTCGCCGTTGAAGATGTCGGTGTCTTCGGCAAAGAAGCAAAACACCAGCCGGGCCATGAAGTGGTTCATGTCGGCTCGGCGCTCGTCCCTGGCCCAGTCCGGGTTCTCGCGCAGCAGTTCGACGTACAGCTTGTTCAGCCGCCCGGTGGCGCGCACGTCAACGGGGTTGTCCTTGATCTCCTTGATGGTGGAGATGCCGGCCAGCGGCAGGAAGAAGCCGAAATGGTTGGGAAAGTCCGGGTAAGCGCAAGCGATGGTTTCGCCACCGGCCAGATCTTCGGCCTCCAGGGTCTGCCCATCCGTGGCGAGGATGAACTTGGCCTTGGCTTTTATCGTGGCGGGACTGGCGCGCAACGCCTTGAGGGTTTCGCCCACGGTACTGGCTTCGCACACGGCAATATGGACATTGTTGCGCTGGAGTACGCCACCCGGCACATCCGATGCATTGTTGTTGCCAGACCGCAGGCGCTTGAGCGCCGTGTCCTTATTGCCGAAAGCGGCCAAAAACGCGAACGGGAACTCCGCCGCATCGAAGGGCTGAAGGGCCAGGTCCGATATGGCTTCTTCGATTTCTACTGCATTCATGTTTCTACGGAACTCATGGGGCAACTTGCCTGTGTGATGTTCCCCCGCCCGTACCCGGCGGAGGTCCAGTGACTGCTTGGCACTACGGGTGGGGCCATTGTAAATGCTTGTCCGTACGCCCTTGTAATGTTTCGGGAGCTATTATGCTGCGCGTGTTTCACATTAACCGGTCCTGGCGATCCGCCACCCCCTGCATCCTTTCGTGGGTTTGCGCGTCTCCCTTGATGTCAGGCGCCTGACGCCCCCCGATCTTGAGGGAAGAGTACCCATGCCTGACCGGACCCGCCCTGCAAGGAGTTTGGGCATTGGCGGGACAACGATTACAAGAATGCGCCCTGAGCTTTTCAGTGCCCTGCGAATTGAAGGTGATTCAATATTCTTTGTTGGAGAAAATGCAATCATGACGACCTCGAACCCCACCCCTATCGCCGCCTGGCAGACGCGGCTGCGTCAGACTGTGCAGGAGAACCCTACCGAACTGCGTTGGCTGGTTTGGATGATTGGCCTCTTCCTGCTGGCCTTCTTCCTGCCGGTGGGTACGCCGCGCTTCGACAACGCAGTGCTGGAGGGCTTGGCCCTGCTGCATTGGTATGCCCGCGAGCATGTGATCCTCTGCCTGATCCCGGCCTTCCTCATCGCCGGGGCCATCGCGGTCTTCGTCAGCCGGGACGCGGTGATGAAGTACCTGGGCCCCGGCGCCAACAAGTTCGCGGCCTATGGGGTCGCCTCGGTCTCCGGCTCGATCCTGGCGGTCTGCTCCTGCACCGTGCTGCCGCTCTTCGGCGGCATCTACCGGCGCGGGGCCGGGCTGGGACCGGCGGTCGCCTTCTTGTACGCCGGACCGGCCATCAACGTGCTGGCGGTGGTGCTGACGGCCAAGGTGCTGGGGGCGGATCTGGGGATCGCCCGCGCCCTGGGGGCGGTGGCCTTCTCCCTGGTGATCGGCGGGATCATGCACGGGATCTACCGTCGAGAAGAGGCGGCGCGGGCGGGGGCCGCGAAGGGATTCGTCAGCGGCGATGGTCCGGAGCGGCCGCTCGCCGAGACAACGGCCTTTTTCGCCTTGCAGATCGCCGTGCTGGTCTTCGCCAACTGGGCACCGGCCAGTGCCGAGGAGAGCGCGCTTTGGCATGGTTTGTATACCTGGAAATGGCCTTTGACCGCCCTGGCGGGGCTGGGTCTGGCGGGTCTGTTGATCCTCCGCTGGCGCTGGCATTGGCAGCCCCTCGCCGCTACCGCTCTACTGGTCGCCTTGCTGGCCGGCATCTTCCCGCAATACCCGGAGATCGCCTTCTCTGCCGGTCTGCTCGGTCTGACCCTGTCCGCTTCCTTCCAGCCTGGCGACGGGGAGGAGTGGCTGGGACAGAGCTGGGGCTTCGCCAAGCTGATCCTGCCCCTGCTGCTGGGCGGGGTGCTGCTGGCGGGGTTCCTGTTGGGGCGTCCCGGCCAAGAGGGGATCATCCCCTCCGAATGGGTTAACGCGGCGGTGGGGGGCAATGGGCTGGGGGCCAACTTCCTGGCCGCCCTGGCCGGGGTCTTCATGTACTTCGCCACCCTGACCGAGATCCCCATCGTCCAGGGCCTGATGGGTGCGGGCATGGGGAAGGGTCCGGCCCTGGCCCTGCTGCTGGCGGGTCCCGCCCTGTCGCTCCCCTCCATGCTGGTGATCCGCAGCATCCTGGGCACGGAGAAGACCCTGGTCTATTGCACACTGGTGGTGGTCATGGCGGCCCTCACCGGCCTGTTGTTCGGCACCTTTTACCCCTGAGGTTCAAATCATGATCCAGATCCAGATCTACGGCACCGGCTGTGCCAAATGCACCCAGCTCTCCCAGCACGCCGAGGCCGCCGCCCAGGCCCTGGGGCTCGAATACCAGATCGAAAAGATCAGCGACATCAACGCCATCATCGACGCCGGGATCATGTCCACCCCCGGTCTCGGGCTAAACGGCGAGGTCAAGAGCACGGGCAAGGTCCTGACGGTCGAGTCCATCAAGGCCCTGTTGCAGCAGCGGCCGGACCCCTTTGCCCAGATCGACATCCGAACCGGCGGTGGTTGCTGTTGATCCCAGATCCACGTCACACCAGAAGAGAGGCCTGATTATGACCAAAGCCGACGCCGATTCCCTCCGCCAGGCAGTCCGCACTTTCTACGCCGCCACCGCCCAGGCTGATGCCACCGGCTGTTGCGCCACGGGAAGCTGTTACGCCCCCACCCCTACCCTCTCCACAGCCTTGGGTTACAGCGCCGAGGAGCTGGCCGCCGTGCCCGAGGGGGCCAACCTGGGCCTCGGCTGCGGCAATCCCCAAGCCATCGCGGCCCTGCGGCCGGGCGAATGCGTGCTCGATCTGGGCAGCGGCGCGGGATTCGACTGCTTCCTCGCCGCCCGCGCCGTGGGTACGGAGGGGCGCGTCATCGGCGTGGACATGACCCCGGAGATGCTGGCCAAGGCCCGCGCCAATGCGGCCAAATCCGGTCTGAACAACGTCGAGTTCCGCCTGGGCGAGATCGAGCACCTGCCGGTGGCGGACGCCTCGGTGGACGTGATCCTCTCCAACTGCGTCATCAACCTCTCGCCGGACAAGCCCCAGGTCTTCGCCGAGGCCTTCCGGGTGTTGCGCCCCGGCGGCCGGCTGGCCATCTCCGATGTGGTCGCGCTGGTCGAGTTGCCCGAGGCGATGCGCCAGGACCTCGCCCTCTACACCGGCTGTATGGGCGGGGCCTCGCGCATCGAGGAGGTGGAGGCGATGCTGAAAGCAGCGGGTTTCGTCGAGACGCGGGTGGTCCCGAAAGCGGAGAGCCGCGAATTCATCCGCGACTGGGCGCCGGACCGGCCGGTGACCGACTATCTGGTATCGGCCAGTATCGAGGGCATCAAGCCCGCCTGAGCAATCACCGCGCCTTCGCCGGAACAGTCCCGCCATGGATAGGGTAGAGGAATAGATCTTGCGAATTGCCATCGACATCCTGGAAAGTTGGCGGGTGAAAATGGCGATTGGCCCAAAATTGGCTGGACCTGAGGAGGTATGGTGGACCCTTTGGCGTTTCTCCTGGGATTTTTCAGACCCGAGGGTCCAGACGTTCCAGAGCTGGACGAAGCCCTGGGCCGGGCCGTTTCCTTGGTGGATTCGCGTCTGCCGCAGGCCCGTGGCTGGCCGAAGCGCTACCGGCGGCCCATCGCGGCGGCGCTCGAACAGGCTGGTCATGTGGCCGGGGCCATTCCGGGACCGGTCAGGCTGGATGCTGAGAGCTTCCAGTTCGATCCCCTCGTCCATGCCCTGTTCGCCTCGACCCAGCAGATGCAGGAGGTCATCCGCGACAGCCAGGCCATTCGGGATTACGTCGCCGCCGGCGGGAAGGGCGAGGCCTATCTCCTGTTGACCGCGCACCGCCAGGAGCGGCAGGTCTTCGGCGTCGATGACGAGGGGGGAGTCCTGCGACGGGATGTCCCCCAGCGGCTGGTCTGGTTCAGCGATCATCAGTTGGCGGGACCGGCCCCTACCCTGGCCGAGGCCCGGAACAGGCTGACCTGGACCCTGTTCGACCGCTTCCTGGAGCGGGTCCGGGTGGGATTCGAGCGCATCAAGCAAGAAAAGGAGCGGCTTGGCTTCGAGAAGGAGCGGGCCTTCGACCGGCTGCGCCGCGCCAAGGGAGAGGAACGCCCCGCCCTGCAAAAGGCCCTGGACAGCGTTCTGGCGCAACTGGGCGAAACCATAGAGACGCTGGAGCTGAATCATCTCCACGAAGTGTTCGAGACGATACTGTCGCACCCCAAGGACTGCCTCTACGTGGAGGAGCAGGCGCTGATCCTGGACCGGATGAACCGGGTCCGCACCCAGGCAAGGGGAGAGGCGACAGTCAGCGTCGGCTTTCTGGACATCATCGAACGCTACCGGGAACCCCGCACCGCCGTGCTGGTGTACTGCCAGGACATCCAACAGATCGCCAACGGAGAGGGCCGCCTCCGGGTTACCTGAGGCTGACCGTTCAAGATGTCCGGCGGGCTTGTCCAGCTGCGGCGCCCTCGAAGCGCGGAGGGCGAGACCGGCGGGCGCAGCAGACGGTAGCCCTTGCCGGAAAGCCGCTCCAGCATCCCTTCCATCTCCATTTTGCTCAGTGCCCGCGACAGGGTCTCCGGGGTAACCCCCAACTGCCCTGCCCAGATGGCCTTCGGCACCACGCCGATGAGATGCTGGGCTGCTCTGGTCTGGTGCTCTTGCCGGCGCCGTTGGGGCCGAGAAAGCCGAAAAACTCGCCGCGCTGTACGCTGAAGGAGATCCCGGCAACGGCGTCGACCCTATCGAAACGCTTGGCGAGATGTCCAACGACTATGGCGTCGGGTGTGGACATGCGCTACGTCTGCCTTTTCACCAGCCGGCCGTCCTCGATGCGCCAGATGGTATCGAACCCCTCGATCATGCGCAGATCGTGGGTGACGGCGATCACCGCCGCCTGGCGCTCGCGGGCGATGCGCTTCAGGAGCTCCATGACCTTGGCGCCGCGGGCGGTGTCGAGGGAGGCGGTCGGTTCGTCGGCGAGGATGAGCGGCGGGGAATTGGCAAGCGCCCGACCGATGGCTACCCGCTGCTGCTCGCCGCCGGAGAGATTGGCGGGGAGCGAGGCGGCGCGGTGGCCCAGCTCAAGGTAGTCGAGCAGTTCGTTGGCATGGCTGCGCGCCACATGGCCCGGTGCGCCGTTGATCTCCATGGCCAGGGCGATGTTGTCGCGGGCGTTGAGAAAGGGGATCAGGTTATGGCCCTGGAAGATGAAGCCGATGTGCTCGCGCCGGTAGCGGCGCACGTCGATGCCGGTCCAGGCGTTGTCGTAGATGGTCCGGCCGTTCATGGCGATACGCCCGGCGCTGGGTTCCAGGATCAGGCTGATACACAGCAGGAGCGTGCTCTTGCCCGAACCCGAGGGGTCGCGCAACGCCGTCACCGCCGTTTCGCCGTGACCGAAGGTCTTGCTCAGTCCCTCTACATGCAGGATGCTCACCTCAGCCCCCCAGCGCCAGCGAGGGTGGCGTGCGCAGGGCATGAACGATCCCGACTAGGCTCGCCAGAATCCCGCCGACGAAGAACACCCCGAAGGTGATGAGGGTCTCTTCGGGCAGGAGCACCAAGGTGCGGGGGAAGTGATCCTTGGTGAGGTTCACCATCGTCCATCCCAGGGCGAAGCTGGCCAGGGTGAGCACCACCGATTGTTCGAGGATCAGGCGCACGATCACCCAGTTGGAGGCGCCCATGAGCTTGAGGGTCGCGATCGCCTTGATCTTCTCCACCGTGATCACGTAGATCAGCAGGGCGATGATCACCAGCGACACGATCACCAGCAGGGTGCGGAACAACCCCAGGATAGCGCTCATCTTCTTGAGCCGACCTTCGAGCATCAAGCTGCGCTCCTCGCCGGTGGTATACACGCTGAAATAGAGCCACTCCTCGATGTGGCGGGCGGTCACACGCACGTCCGCCGCGGGGTCGAGGCGGACGAGGACCGCGCTGATGGTGTCGCTGTTGCCGGCCAGCAGGGGCAGCAGTTTGTCTGCCTGTGCCGGGGTGTAGCCGACCCGTTCCAGCCGCTGGCGGCCAGCGCTGCCTCTCGTGCCCGGTTGTCTTGCTGATAGAGCACCTCCTGGGCGTCCGGCAGGGAGAGATAGAGGAGCGGATTGCCGCCAAAGTCCACGGCCCCCTTGGTAAGCCCCACCACGCTGTAGTCGTGCGGCCCGAGCCGGACAGAATCGCCGAGCTTGAGGCCGAGTTTCATATCTGCCACCGTCTCGTAATGGGCGCGGCCGATAGGGCGCCCGGCGACTAGGCGGCCGGGGCCGCCCAGGCCGCCGAAGACGTCGTGGCCGATGATGGTGAAGTGCTGCTCGCGCCCCGCCACCTCGCGCTGCACCGCATAGGTGATGAACGGACTTGCCAGGGCCACGCCGGGTGTGGCGGCCACGCTCCGCCAGGCATCCTCGGGGATGCGTGACTGCTCGTTGAACGGCCCGCCGCGGCGGTACTCCACCACCCACAGATCGGCGTCGGTATTGTCGATGAGCCACACGCCGTCGGCGGTGTTGCCCTGGAAGATACCGTTCATGATCAGCACGATGGCGATGAGCAGGCCTACCCCGACGATGGAGGCGGCGAACTTGCCCAGGTGGCGCTGGGCGTCCTTGATGGCGAGGTCCACCTCACTCCTCCACCGGGCGTACCCTCGCGCCCGGTTTGATGGCTTGCGCCCTATGGACGATAGACTCTCCCACGGTGAGGCCTTTACGCACCAATACCTTGTCCTTCCCAGAGCTACCGGCCTCAATAGGCTGGAAATGCACCCGTCCGCCGCGCGCCACCAGCACGCCGGGTTGCTCTTTCTGGCGGATCACGGCGGATAGGGGGACGATCAGTCCGTGCGCATTGCCCACGCGGATCGCGACCTCGGCTTCCTGATCGATGGCGAAGCGTGCGGGCGGCTCGTCGAAGGTGACCTCCACGGCGAACTCGCGCGCCGCGGCGGCGGCCACCCTAATAGATAGCGTAGTGCCAACCCGGTTAGGAGCAAGCCCTGAAAGCCCCTGGGCAACCGCTACGGGACCCGCCGCCGGAATTGGCCACCGAGGTAGGCGCCGGGGTGCCATTCAACCGCCCATCACTGTACTCGGAAGCCGTTGTGACAGGCCACGCACTGGCGGGTGACATCCGAAAGCGCAGCCAGTGCCGGCCTCACCTCGTCGACCACCGCCGCGTTACTGGCGGCTACGGCGAAACGGCTGGCCGCACGGTGCATCTCGCTGCCGATGGCGGCCATCGCCTCCGGCATATATTGGCTGCGCTCTTTGGCCCCATGCAGTTTCATCGCCGTCATGCCCAGCCGCTGTTCGGCGATCTCACCAGCCTTCTCGAACTTCCCGAGCGCCAGCGCCTCCTGGATCTCGCTCAGGGCCAACAGGTGATCGCGCATATGGGCCAGGGTGTGAATGCGCATCTGATCGGGGAAATGGACGATGGCGCGAGTGTCGGATGCCGCCGTTTCGGCCCCCATCGTTTGCATGCCCTGCATATGTTGCATGTGCATGCTGGGGTCGTGCGTCTGCTCGGCTTGGACAGGGGCCATCAGGGCAAAGGCGGCAACCGCGCTTAATAGCGTTGGTATCGTTTTTTTTTTTCATATCGGCTCTCTTCCTGTAGTTAACGTTTTCCATGGTAGTCATGGGGCTTGGGGGTGGCATATGATTCAAATCACACGCTGGGGCGAGATGGTTTCGTAATGCTGTCGGAGGATTAACGATATGCCCATCGACTGGGAGCAGCTCAGGATAGAACAACCCGCTCTTGGGCCGATCCCTGTGATATTGCGGGATGCGGCGCGAATACGGGTATTCAAGAAGGGACAACTGCTGTATCGGCGCGGCCAGCTCCCCGAGGCCATGCTGTGCGTGCTGAGCGGAGAGATCCGTCTGGTACGCCATGCCCCCGGTGGAGCTGAAATCGTCCTGCAACGTTCACGGAGTGGCTTTGTCGCTGAGGCAAGCCTAGATGCGCAGACCTATCATTGCGATGTGGTCGCCGCCACGGATGGCCGTCTGCTGCTGTTTCCGCGTTTCGCTTTTCAAGCTGCTCTGGAGAATGAACCGGTCTTTAACCGCGCCTGGATCAACCTGCTGGCCAGGGAGGTGCGCCGGCTACGCGCCAAGGGTGAGCTGCTCAGCCTGAACAGCGCCGCCGCGAGAATCCTGCATTACGTCGAGGCCGAGGGCAGCGACGGCGCAATCATACTGAACCAGACCCGCAAGAGCTGGGCGGCGGAGCTTGGCTTGACGCATGAGGTGTTGTACCGGACGCTGCGGCAATTACGCGAACGCGGCGGTATCACGATTGAGGGTGAGAGAATCACACTCTGTGCGCCCAGGGTCCCTTATGACCCGGATCACCCTGGTGAAAAAGATCAATCCGGGTGGGACCCCCTGCCGCAAATGCCTGGAGGTGGTGGCGCATCTCCGGCGGGAGGAATTGATGGACCGGATCAACCGCGTCGTCCTGGCCGACGAGAGCAATCCGGCGGGTGAGGGGATGCGTCTGGCTGTCTGCCACGGTGTCAACCGCGCGAAGTGAACTTTGGGGCGCATGGAGACCCCGGCTCGAACCGCGCCGGGATATGCCCATGAATATCCAGCGCTAAACTCCTCTCACCATCCTCCAGCCTTACCTGGGTCTCCGCCCAGGTTTTTTTGTAGCATTACCTGATGGTTACGGCAGGAAAAGCCGGTGTTACCATTGCCAGCCACTCATGTCCCTGAGTAGAGGAAGATGGTAACACCCCCCCTGACGAGAAGGCACTTCTGCGCAACGCTGGCTCTGAGCGCGCTGGCGCCCCGCGCCTTCGCCGAGGCGCCGCCGCTGCGGCTCGGATTGACGCCGGTCTTCCTCGACGACCAGGCCAGTTTCCTGGAGGCTTGGCGCATCTATCTGACCGAGCGTTTGCAGCGTCCGGTGGTCTTCGTGCAGCGCGGCAGTTACCGCGAGATTGTGGAGCTGTTGACCCAGGACCGGATCGAGGCGGCCTGGCTGTGCGGCTTTCCCTTCGTGAAAAACGAGCGGCGGCTGCGGCTGCTGGCGGTGCCGCTGTTTCAGGGTAAGCCGCTCTACCGCTCCTATCTGATCGTCCCCGCCGGCGACACCCGCACCGAGTCCCTGCTCGATCTGCGCGGCAAGGTCTTCGCCTATTCCGATCCCGATTCCAACTCCGGCTTTCTCTATACCCAGCATGCCCTGTCCCAAGTGGGGGAGCGGTCGGAACGCTTTTTCGCCCGGACCTTCTTTACTTGGGCGCATCGCAAGGTGGTGGAGGCCGTCGCGGTCGAGCTGGCCCAGGGCGGGGCGGTGGACGGCTATGTCTGGGAGACTCTGAAGCGCTTCTATCCCCTGGTGACGGCCCGGACGCGGGTGCTGGAACAGTCGCCGGAGTTTGGTTTTCCGCCCTTCGTCACCCGTGTCTCCCTGCCGGAGGCCGAATTCGCCGCGCTACGCCAAGTCCTCGTCGCCATGGGCGGCGATTCGGAGGGAAGGGAGCTGCTGTCCCAGCTCAATCTGGATGGCTTCGTGCCGGGGGAGCGCGCCCTCTTCGACGGCATCGCCCAGATGGCCGGCCGGGTGGAGAAGCGTCCGTGAGATATTTCGTGCGCGACCTCAGCCTGCGCTACAAGATCCCGCTACGGGTGCTCTCCCTCGCCAGCATCACCGCCATCCTGGTGACGGCCTCCATCCTGTTCCGGGTCTACGACGAGACCCGCAACGACCTGTTGCGTCACGCCCAGAGTATGGGCCGGGTGCTGGCCAATACCCTGGTCGGTCCCCTGACCCATGACGACGCCTGGCGCGCCTTCGAGATCATCAACTCCCCCTTCCAGAGCGAAGAGGCCGACCGCTCTGAACTCGCCGAGACCATCCTGGTGCTGGACGGCAAGGGCCAGGTCTATGTCTCCACCCGCCCGGCCCAGTTCCCCATGTTGTCCGATCCCGTCCGGCTCGATCCGGAGTTCGCGGCGATCCGCGAGGCCACGGCGGGGCGCGATGGCCACAACCCGGTCGCCACGGCCCAGCCCGGTTCCAGCCGGTTGTTCGTGGGTATACCTATCGTCTCCGACGGGGCGCGCCTGGGCACCCTGGTCATGACCTACACCAAAGGCCCCTTCATCCCCCGCTTCATCGGCATCGCCCAGCGCGCCGCCCTGATGACGCTGCTGGCGCTGGCGGTGCTGTTGCCCATCGCCTGGTACTGGGGCAACCGCATGGCCGGTCCCTTGGTGCGGCTGGCGGGCTGCATGGACCAGATCGGCCCGCGGGTGCCCGAGGGGCTGCATTGCGACCTGTTCGAATCCAACGACGAGATCGGCCGCGCCGGGGCCTCCTTCAAGCGCATGCTGAAGGAACTGGTGGAGAAGGCGCGGCTGGAGCAGGAGATCCTGGTGACCGAGCGCCTGGCGGCGGTGGGCCGGCTCTCCGCCGGGATTGCCCACGAGATCAACAACCCCCTGGGCGGCATGCTGAACGCCATCAACACCTTCAAGCGCCACGGCAGCAACGATCCCCGCACCCTCAAGACCCTGTCGCTGCTGGAGCGCGGTCTCAGCCAGATCAAGGACACGGTGGCCGCGTTGCTGGTGGAGGCGCGGCTGGAGAGCCGCCACCCCCTGTCGCGGCATGACATCGAGGACACCCGCACCCTGGTGGCCGCCGAGGCGGCCGGCAAAGGGATCGGGCTCGTCTGGGACAACCACATCGCAACCGGGCTGCCGCTGCCTTCCACCCTGGTGCGGCAGATCCTGCTGAATCTCTTGCTCAACGCCATCCGCGCCGCCGAAAAGCAGGTCGAGTGCCAGGTCTACCGCGACAGCCGCAGCCTCACCCTGGCGGTAAAGAACGACGGCGCCCACATCCCGGACGAGGATATGCCCTATCTGTTCGAGCCCTTTTCCCGCCTCTCCCGCAACGGGCACGGCCTGGGGCTCTGGATCACCTACCAGATCACCCGCCAGTTGAACGGCGGCATCCTGGTGGAGAGCGATCCCGGCCAGACCCGTTTCGCGGTGACCCTGCCCCTGCCGGAGGAACCATGCACGACCTGACGAGACCCCGCCTCTGCCTGATCGAGGACGATGAGATCATGGGCGAGTCCCTCTTCGACCGCTTCGAGCTGGAGGGCTATCTGGTGGATTGGTGCCACACGGCCCAATCGGCCCTGGCGGCTATCGCCGGGGGTGACTATGCCCTGGTGGTCAGCGACATCCGCCTGCCGGACGGTAATGGCGAGGAGATCTTTATCCGCCTGCTGGAACGGGGCATCGGTCTGCCGCCCTTCATCTTTATCACCGGCCAGGGCTCCATCGACCGCGCCGTGGCGCTGCTGAAACTGGGCGCGGCCGACTACATTACCAAGCCCTTCGACCTGGACGATCTGGTGGAAAAGGCGGGCGCCCTCTGCGGCAACCCTGTCCCCTCCTGCCCGGAGGGCGGCTGTACCCTGGGCATCTCGCCGGCCATGCGCCAGATCGCGCGGACTCTGCCGCGCCTGGCGCAACACGCCCCGACCATCCTCATCACCGGCGAATCCGGCGTGGGCAAGGAGGTCATCGCCCGGCAGATCCACCGCCTCGACCCCGCCGGGGGGGGCAAGCCCTTCATCGCCGTCAATTGCGCCGCCCTCACCGAATCCCTGCTGGAGGCGGAACTCTTCGGCCATGAGAAGGGCGCCTTCACCGGCGCGGCCCGCCAGCGCAAGGGGGTGTTTGAGCAGGCCGACGGCGGCACCCTGTTCCTCGACGAGATCGGCGACACGCCACTCTCCATGCAGGTCAAGCTGCTGCGGGCCATCCAGGAACGCAAGATCGTCCGGGTCGGCGGCGATACCGAGATCCCCATCAACCTGCGGCTGATCTGCGCCACCCACCGGGACCTGCGCAAGCAGGTGGAGGAAGGCGCCTTCCGCGAGGACCTCTACTACCGCGTCCACGTCATCCAGATCAAGGTGCCGCCGCTGCGGGAACGGCGCGAGGACATCCTCTGGTTCGCCCAGCGTTTTCTCGACGAGCAGCCCATCAAGGGCGAGCGCAAGCAACTCTCCCGCGCCGCCGAAAAGGCACTCCTCGCCCACGCCTGGCCCGGCAACGTGCGGGAACTGCACCACGCCATCGAACGCGCCGCCATCCTGACCCCCGATCTGCTGCTGGAGCCGGAGGCGCTGTTCGACGAAGGTGACACGGCGCCGGTACAAGCGGAGGAACTGGAGCTGAACAGCTACCTGCAAGGCTGCGAGGCGCGTTTCATCCGCGATGCCCTGGTGCGCAACGATGGACACCTGGGCCACACGGCGGCCGAACTCGGCATCAGCCGCAAAAATCTCTGGGAAAAGATGCGTAAGTTGGGAATTAACCGCAATCTTGGCGAGAACCTCAGGTAGTGATTCGTTTGCCCCTCGCCCTCCGGGAGGGTGCCGCGAAACTCGATTTTGGATGCGCTCCGCCAAACGCAACAGGGGTTTCCGTCCCGGCAGTGCGCCTGTCGGGTGCGCTCAAGGATTCCCGTCCGGGGAGCACTTACCCTCGTAGACAGCCATGATCGTGCTTTGCGTTTCTTTGCGCTAATAATCATCGAAATCCGGGCAGGTCGAAGTCGGCCCGGCCGGGCCTCCAGCCATACTGTGCGTTGCGGCAGTCCGGGCATAGCCCCAGGTGATCGGCCGGCAGCCCGCTCTGGCGTAACCGGTCGGCGATGACCTTCAGTTCGCGCGCAGTGGCCACTGGCCTGCCGCACTCCGTGCAGGCAACGAGATCGGGGGCAGTGTCGCGTTTGCTGAAATAACCGGGGGACGTCGCGGTCTCATCATTGATGGCGGCGGGGAAGAAGAGCGCCTGCTCATCGTGCAGCAGGGTCAGGACCAGACGCAGCAGCGCCGAGTAGACCGCCGGCAGCGCCCGTTCCCGCTCTGTCTGAGCCGCCCGGCGTTCGATCTCGGGCACCGTGCGCAGGAGCAGGCCGCGAACGGACTCCAAGTCATCCCGCAGGGTCTCAGGCTTTCCCGCGCCGACGCAATCCCGCTTGTAAAAAAGGAGCGCCAGAAATTCCAACACCGTGGCGAGATGATCCGGAGTGTCGTGCATCTCCGGCGACTGTTCGATCCCGTGGCGCAAATAGGTCTTCTCCAGCATCTTGCACTGGGGGCCGAGCAGAGTCCCGTCCAGGTAGACGGCGACATTCAGCTTGGCGGGGATGGGTGGCACCAGAAAAAGGGAACTGTAAGTTTGCAGCAGGGAGTCCGCATCCGTTTGCAAGAAGACCTCTCGTATCTCGCCGATGACGCCGGAAAGGTCCCGGCCAAGCAGGGAGGCCAGCTCCACCAAATCTTCTGGCAGGTCTTCGCGCAACGAGCGGGAAAAATGCTCCCCGCGCGGCGCATAGAATGCCTGAGCCAGACACTGCCAGAACTCGGCGCGGGGAGGGACGGTGCTGTCTATCGTATCCATCGGTTCTTGCCCTGTGTTTGAGAGGATCATGCGGTGAGGGGGGAGGCGCAGGGTAAACCGTTGCGGTTCGCCCCGCGCCTTGGCCGGTCAATATCCGGCCTGCTCCTTCGGCGCGTCGGAGAGGTTGAACAGGCGGTCGCCAAGGGCATACAGGGCCAATGCGCTACTGATGCCCACCGCCACCAGCGCCCATTCCGTCAATGATGGTGTGTAGGGTGTCACGGCGTTCATCCAGGTTCCCTTGAACATCGGCACGTTCTGTCCGGCGACGATGAACTGGAGGCGCTCGATGAACATGCCGAGCAACACCAGAACGGACGCCAGGACCTGCCAGCGGGGTTTTACCTGCATGCTGGGCGACAGCATCATCAGGAACGGCAGCGCCAGGCAGACCCAAACCTCCAGGTGGAACCAGGGGGCACGGAGCAGCGCGACGAAGCCTTCCATGCCGTCCTGATTGCTCCACAGCCCCACCCAGATACGGGTGAGCAGGAACAAGAGGACGATGCCGATCAGCGTGGCGAAGACCTTGGGCAACTGATCGCTCAGCTTCAGGGCGCGTAGCGGTGCAGGCATATTCCTGGTATCGAAGCCGTAGGCCAGATAGACGCTGACCACGATCGCCGCCGCGCCGGAGAGCGCCCCCGAGATAATGAAGAACAGCGAGGTGGCGGAACCGAACCACATCGGACGCATCGCCAGCGAGCCGAACACCAGCCCCAGCATCCCGGAGGCGAGCACCACGGCGACGAAGGAGGAGGCGCCGACGAAGCGGCTGAGGGAGCTGTCCCAGTCCTCCCGCCACAGCAGGTAGAACTTGATGAACAGCAGCACCAGGTCGATGGAGTAGAACACCCCCATCCAGAACATCGCCGACCGGATCTGCATGCCGAGCGGCATCGCCCACAGCATGCGGAAGGGATGGCCGAGTTCCAGCGCCAGCACCGCGAAGCCGGCGATCAGGGTGACGATTGCCAACCAGATGCAGCGCTTGGCGACCGGGTAGAACTGCTTGAAGCCAAACACCGTAGACAGCGAGGCGATGAAGGTCAGCCCGGAAGAGGTCAGCGCGAAGAAGACATAGGTGGCAATCGCGCTGCCCCAGTTCACGCCGTCGCTCGATGTATTGAACGCGGCGTGGCCTTCGCTGGACAACATGTAGAACACATAGGCCAGGCTGGCCGCCAGCACCGCCACCGACAGTTTCCAGAGATTGGCGGTGACATGGTTCTCGCCGAACATTCTGAACGTACCGGCGATGGCCTCGCCGGGGGTTTTGGGATAGATGAAGTTCATGATGATCCTCCGTCAGGCTTTCTTGTCGATGGCCCGGTTGCTCGGCACTGCGCCGCCATCGCCGGTGAGGTAATAGACCTGCGGCTTGTTGCCCAATTGGTCGAGCAGCCGCACGCCCCGTTTGTCGCCGATCATGCGCGAGACCCTGCTCTCCGGATTGGAGAGATCGCCGAAGAGACGGGCACCTGGTGGACAGGTAACCACGCAGGCCGGCGTGAATTCACGCAGCTTCGGGTCTTGCGGATCGAGGTCCGGCGTACCGGGCGGCGCCATGGAGACACGGTGGTAACAGAAGGTGCATTTCGACACCACATCGTGCGGCTGGATGCCGACGCCGTGCTTCCAGTCCTCCCTCGCATCCGGCATTTTCCACGGCGGGTTCCAGGAGTGCTCGTCCTTGCTGGCATGCACCTTGCGCATGTCCGGGGACACCAGCGGCTTCTCCTCGGTGTAGAAACGGACGCCATAAGGGCAGGCGACCATGCAGTATTTGCAGCCGATGCACTTGTCCCAGTCCACCAGCACCACACCATCCGCGGTCTTGAAGGTGGCGCCGGTGGGGCACACCGCCATGCAGGACGGGTTCTCGCAATGTTGGCAGGGACGCGGGAACCATTTGAGCTGGGCGCTCGGGTAGCTGCCTTCGGTAAAAAAGATCACATCCTGCCAGTTTTCACCCGGCAGCCGGTTGTTCTCCATGCCGCACGCCAGGGTGCAGGCTTGGCAGCCGGTACATTTTTCCAGGTCGATGACCATTCCCCATGTAGCCATGATTAGGCCTCCTCAAGGTTTCAAGCTAACGATTCAAACTTTCTCCACGAAGACCTTACCGCTGTGGTAGCAGGCCAGGCCGGAGATCGGTTCGGAGACATTGGGCGTCACCTCATTGGTGCTGCCGGAGACGGAGGTCTTGCCATCCTTCATCCAGCGCCCCATGCCCCAGTGGCCGTGGATCATGGGCAGCGCGACCGTATCCGGGCGGATGCCGCCATAGATGCGTGCCGTGACCTCAATGGCGCCGACCGTGGAACGGATGCGTACCCGGTCGCCATCCTTGATGCCGCGCTTTTGTGCGGTTTCGGGGTGGATTTCGAGATACACGGTCTTCTTGCCGCCCTGGGTTGGCTGCATGCTCGCAGTGGCGTGGGGCAGGTTGGCGCTACGTCCCTCCGCCTGCAACGCCAGCTTGGGGCTGACCATGTGCAGATCGCCGCCGCCCTCGTGGCGTGCCGGAAAGTATTGAGGGAATCCGACCTTCTCCGCCGGGATGCCGGTCTTCTCCACGATGTAATGGACGTAGTGCTCGTCCTCCAGGTAGGCGGACTTGAACTCGAACTTGCCGCTGGGTGTCTTGAGCAACTTCTGCTTCACCGCTTCCTGCGTCATCCGTTTGGAATAGGACTTGGTCGCCTTGTTCCACTCATAGAACTCGCCGCGAATCTGGCGATATTGGTAAGGTTTCTTGTACCAGACGCCCTTCTCACGGAAGCTCTCGTAGCCGTTGACGCCATTGTCGCCAGGCTTCTCCTCGAAACCCTTGGCCATCTGTTTGATGATGTTTTCGGTGTTGCCGAGCTTCTTGTAGTACTCGCCCATCGGTCCCTTGATGCGCTTGCCCAGGTCGATCAGCATGTCGCCGAACACCCGCGTGTCGTACAGCGGCTTGACCGCCGGGGTGCGGATCATCGAAATCGGGTAGCCCTGGAAGGGGTAGGAGTCGGCGATCTGCAACCGTTCCAGATAGGTGTGGTCGGGCAGGACGAGATCGGCGAACACCGCCGTTTCACCCGGATAGGGCGAGGTATCGACGACGAAGGTATCGGCCATCATTTCTTCCCAGGCGAAACAGTCCGGCCCCGAAAAGACCGGCCCGGTGAGATAGAACATCACTGTGTCCAGTTTGTAGGGCTTGCCTTCGTTATGATTCTTGGCGATTTCCTGCATCATGTTCGACGCCATCGGCCATTCGTCAGTCTTCACCTTATCGACCCTGGGCTTCTTGCGGTCGGGCGACTTGGCGTAGTCGTCCATGAAGTCATCCGCCTTGACATCCAGCTTGGCCCAGGGCGTCTTCATCGTATTGGCCAGCCCGCCCTCGGCGAACATCGCGCCAATCAGGGCGTTCAGCGAATGAATCGCCATGCCGTTGTAGACACCGTTGGTATGCGCCGCCGCACCGCGTTCGAACAGGGCCATCGCCGGCTTGGTGGTGGCCAGCTCCCGCGCCACGTCGGTGATGTCCTTGGCGCGGATGCTGGTGATCTTCTCCGCCCACTCCGGGGTGCATTCCTTGAGCACGGCATTCCACCACTCCGGCAAGCCATGTACCCATTTTTCTTCGAACAGCGCGTCCCCGGCCTTGATTTCGGGCTCTGGTTTTTTGTCCCTTTCGAGGGCCTCCCGTTGCTTGAGGTCGGTCTCTTCGGAGAGCGCCTTTTTGGCCTCTTCCTTTTCGAACTTGGCGATCTTCTCGGCAATGGCCTTTTCGGCGGCGGCGTCCCCCTTGGCCTGGGCCTGTTCCTTTTCCTTGAGGAGCTTGGCCAGCGTGGCCTGGGCCTTCTCCTTCTCGGCGGCGGCCTTTTCGGCCGTAACCTTGTCGGCGGCCGCCTTTTCGGCGGCGGCCTTCTCCTTGGCCTGCGCCCGGTTCTGGATGTCGTCGTCGCTGAAGACCGCCGCCACGGCCTCGCCCGACTTGAAGCGATTCACGCCATCGGCGAAATTGCCGACAAAGGGCTTGTCCCAGAGGCCTTCGGTGAGGATGACGTGCGCGATGGCCAGCGCCATGGCGCCGTCCGTTCCGGGCTTGATGAGCAGGGAACGATCCGCCGATGCTCCGGTGGTGTTGGTGTGGACATCGACCACCGTCACCTTGGTGCGCGGCGATTTGGAGCGCATCTGGCCCCACGCCTGCATGTTGGCGTTAAGGGGCCGGAAGGCGTCTAGGAAGCCCGCGCCGAAATTGAGCATGTAGTTGGTATGGACGTAATCGTAGGAGTTGTACTCATAGTTGCCGTCCACGCACAGTTTTGCCTTCTTGCTGGCATCGGAGCACATGGACGAGTGATTCAGCCCGACATTGGGCGAACCATAGAGCTTGCTCCAGTCGCCAAACAGGCCTGCGTCCGTGGCGCCCCAGCCGCGACCGAACAACAGGCCGAAACGGTGGGATTCGCCTTTGTCGCGTAGATCGTTCAGGCGCTTGGCCAGGGTATCGAGCGCCTCGTCCCAACTGACCGGCACGAAGCCGGGGTCTTCGTCGCGCCCCTTCTTGGGGTTGGTGCGCTTCATCGGCCCTTTGAACCGGTCGGCGTCATAGAGGATGTACTGGCCGTAATGGCCCTTTGGGCAGAGGTGGCCGTTGGCGAGCGGGTTATCGAGCGTGCCGTACACCGCATGCACACGGCCATCGGTGGTATAGACGTCGATACCGCAGCGCGCCGGGCACTGGTGGCAAAAGCTCTTGGTGATCACTGTTTCGGGGGGCGTTCCGGGCTCTGTTCCGGCCTGGGCCGGGGCGATGGATGAGAAACCGGGCAACTGCCCGAGACCGGCCGCGCCGGCCGCGCCAGCTACTCCGGCCGCTTGAAGGAAACGGCGCCGGCTGATGTTGGGGTTGGGCATGTTCTCTTTCATGGATACCTCCGCGGTTGATCCTGGGGGTTATTACAGCTCAACTCATCTCACCTTATCTGCCTGCATACAACGCGCCACAAAGTAGCGACCTCGAAGAGGTGAAAATCAGGGGTGATTTTTACCGCCAAAAAGGTCGTCGAACAGGCTACGGCTCCTTTTGCAGCCTGGGCAGATGCCTTCGTCACGGGAGGGGAAGCGGGTTTGGCAGGAGGGGCACTCGCGCCAGGGAAACCGGGTCAGCCTGATCCGAGCACTTGGGCCAAGCCCATCCACCGGGGAGAGGTCGAGCGCACCCTCCGGACAACTCCTGGCGCAGAGCCCGCAACCTACGCACAGCCAGGGTTCGAACCGGACCCCAGCCCCCTCTGTCTCCTTGTAACCTGTCAGCGCCCCGGTCGGGCAGACACCGGCACAGACCCCGTGGTTCTGGCAGTTTCCCGAGACTGAAACCGCCGGAAAAAGCCCATCCGGCAAGGGGATAGAGCGCAGTGCCGCCAGTTTTTCCAAGGCTGCCAGCAGGCGTATCCGCTCGGGAAAGGGCTGCTCTCCGTGCCTGGCCCCATGCCTGACCGAGCCGCATGGCGGGGGCTCCAGTGTGGCTGCCTCGGCGGCCTTGCCTGCCAGAAATCGAAAGAAGGCGCGCCGTCCCATTGCCTCGCGCTCGGCAGGCGTGGGGATCTCAACGGGCAAGATCGGGGAAGGCAGCGGGACGCACCGCAGGGCGGGCAGGCCCTGTTGCGGCCAGCCGAGCTGCGTCAGGGCATGCCGCACGAATTCGAGTTGTGTCGCCACAGGGGGCTGGGCCTGTCCACCGGCCCGGCAGGAAGCGCAGCCGCCTCGATCCATCAGCACCAGGGAGCGCCCTTCGCCCGCAGCCAGTACAAGCTCCAGCAGGTCGGCCGCCGTGAGGCCACCCAGGCAGGGGACCGCGTGAGCACCTTCGGCCAGCAGAGGGGGCGGCACCTTCCAGCACTCGACGGTAAGCGCGTGGTTACCTTCCAGTAACCTGTCGGGAATCCGATACCCCTGGGCCGACAACGCGCCACTGGGGCAGGCGGCAACACAGCAGCCGCACCCAAGACAACCATGGGCAAGATCGACGCCGCGCTCGCTTACCGACAGAGCCCTGGCCGGGCAGGCCTCGGCGCAGCGGGAACAGGCCCTGGGCGATGAGCGGGCGGCAAGGCAGGATTCCCGCCGAAAGCTGAGCCCGTAACGGGATGCCAATTTTTTCGAATCTGTCATGTCCACCAACGGTTTCAAAGAGTTCCGGGTTACACAGCAAGAATCGGCCCAACCCCGCCGGAGAGGGTTGTGTGGGCGTTTGACAAGGCCCGGTCACCATCTGGTAACCTGATGCACCAGTCAGAATCACATGGGTTACCCAGTGGTGACCCTCCGACTGGAGAGAGGGGGACCGCATGTCGTGCCATCCGTTCAGGTTAACTGTACTCGCCCTATTCGCCGTACTGATCACAGCAGTGCCAGCTTTGGCCGAAACCCCCGCGTGGCGGGTGGGTATGACGCCGGCCTTCCTCCACGATCAACACGTCGTGCTCGACGACTGGCGCGCCTACCTTGAGCGGCGGCTGGGACGGAAGATCGAGTTCGTGCAGCGCGACAGTTATCTGGAGACCATGGATCTGATCCGGCTGGGCAAGCTGGATTTCGCCTGGATCTGCGACTATCCCTATGTACACCTCGGCAACCATGTACGGCTGCTGGCTGTGCCCGTCAACCAGGGCAAGCCCCTCTATCGTTCCTATCTCATCGTCTCAGCGCGCGACCCGCATACCCAATCGCTCGTCCAGCTCCGGGGCAAGGTATTCGCCTACTCCGACCCCTACTCCAACACCGGCTACCTGGTGCCGCGCTACCAGCTCCACCAGGTGGGCGAGGAGCCTGAGCGGTTCTTCAGCCGCACCTTCTTCACCTGGTCGCACCGCAAGGCCATCGAGGCGGTGGCCAGCGGTGTGGCTCAGGGCGCGGCGGTGGACAGCTTCGTCTGGGATACCCTGGCCAAGATCAAACCCGAGTTGACCGCACGTACCCGTATTGTCAGCCGCTCGCCGGAATACGGCTTTCCGCCCTTCGTCGCCCACCATTCGGTGCCGGAAGGCGATTTCAAGGCGATGCAGGGTGCTTTGCTGCGGATGGAGCAAGACCCCGAAGGTATTCTGCTGTTACAGCGCCTCAACCTGGATGGCTTTACGCCGGGCGATCCCGCCGTCTACAACGTCATCACCGAGATGATGAACGCCCTGGGCGAGCGATGAGATCGCTATTCGACCTCAGTTTCAGCGTCAAGATCCCCCTCTGGGGAAGTCTGCTGATCCTGGTCACGGCCGGACTGGTGGGTCTCTCCCTGATGTTCCGGGCCTACGACGACCTGCGCCAGGATGTGCTCATCAGCGCCGACAGCCTGGGACGCACCCTCTCCAACACGCTGTTTCCAGCCATGTTGCACGACGATGTCTGGCGCGCCTTCGAGATTATCAATGCCCCCTTCCACGGCGCCACGCCGGAGAACCCCGTTCAGGCGAGCGCCCTGATCCTGCTGGACAACCAGGAGCAGGTCTATGTCTCCACCCTCCCGGAGACCTACCCCACCCTGGCCGATTTCCGCCGCTTTGGGCCGCACTACGCGGAACTGGCGGAGCGGCTGAAGGAGGTGAAGGGAGAAACCACCCAGAGTTTCGAGATCGAAGGCTCGGACCGGATCTTCGTCGCAGCGCCTATCGCCGATGGGGAAAAACGCCTCGGCACCCTGCTGATTCTCTATTCCCGGACGGTATCGATCCCTCGCTTCCTGGCGACCGCCCAACGTGCGGGCGGCATTGCGTTGCTGATCCTGGCGGTTCTCCTGCCCATCAACTGGTATTGGGGGCGCCGCATGGCGGTGCCGCTGGTGCAACTCTCCTCCAGCATGGGAGAGATCCGGTCGGGCATCCTGGATACACCAGCCCTGGAGACCTATGACTACCGGGACGAACTTGGACAGCTGTTTACCGCGTTCTCGCAGATGGTGGAGGAACTGCGGGAGAACGAACGGATGAAAAACGAGATGATGCAATCCCAGCGGCTGGCCGCAGTGGGGCGACTGGCGGCTGGTATCGCCCACGAGGTCAACAACCCCCTGGGCGGCATGCTGACTGCTGTGGACACGCTCAAGCAGCGCCCGGACATCGACCCCCGCGTGATGAAGACGGTTGGCCTGTTAGAGCGGGGCCTGATGCAGATCGGCGATACGGTGCGTGTCCTGCTGGTGGAGGCCAGCGCCCAGAGCCGCCCGCTGACGCCGAACGACATTGAGGACGTACATACACTGCTTCAGCCTCAGGCACGGAAGAAACTGCTGCACTTGGAATGGCTCAACGGACTGGCGGGCGAAACCGCTCTGCCCGCCACCGACGTGCGCCAGATACTAATCAACCTGCTGCTGAACGCCATCCAGGCCACCCATGAAGGCGGGCGAATCGATTGCGGCATATCGCTCGTGGAGCGGGAGCTGATCCTCTCGATCACCAACGATGGCAGCCCGCTTTCGGACGAACTCATGACCCACCTGTTCGAACCCTTCGCTACCACTAAGTCCACCGGACATGGTCTCGGCCTCTGGGTCAGCTACCAGATCGCGCGGCAACTGGGCGGCGGAATCACCGCCGAAAACTTGCCGGACGCTGTCTGTTTCACCGTAAGGCTACCCATGGGGCGGCAAGCATGACGAAATCACCCCCCCGCATCTGTCTGATCGAGGACGACGAAATCATGGGTGAAGCCCTGGTGGAGCGTTTCGAAATGGAAGGCTACGCCTGCGACTGGTTCCGCTACGGGCAGGAATCCCGGCTGCCCTTGGCCAGCAGACACTACCTGGTGGCGGTCTGCGATATCCGCCTGCCCGACATCAGCGGTCATCTGCTGTTCGAGGAACTGCTGGCCCAGGGCATGGCACTGCCGCCGTTCATCTTCATCACCGGTTTTGGCGCGATCGACGATGCCGTGCGCCTGCTCAAGCTGGGCGCCGAGGACTATCTGACCAAGCCGTTCCAGGTCAGTACCCTGCTCGACAAGATCCGCGCCATCTGCCGGCGCAACCAGCCCCTGCCGGGCGGGGCTACGCCGCTCGGCATCTCCAGGGCCATGCGGGAGATCCAGGCGATACTCGTGCGGGTGGCGGCCAGCTCCGGGACGGTGCTGATCACCGGGGAATCGGGCGTGGGCAAGGAACGGGTCGCCCGTGCCCTGCACGGGCTGCGTGACCCACAGGGCAAACGCCCCTTCGTCGCGGTCAATTGCGGCGCCCTGACCGAATCCCTGCTCGAAGCGGAGCTGTTCGGCTACGAAAAGGGCGCCTTCACCGGCGCCATTCGGGAGAAAAAGGGCTATTTCGAGCAGGCCCACGGCGGCACCCTGTTCCTGGACGAGATCGGCGACATGCCGCTGGCGATGCAGATCAAGCTGCTGCGCGCCATCCAGGAGCGCACCATCGTCCGGGTGGGCGGTGAGAAGGCGATTCCGGTGGAGATCGGTCTGGTCTGCGCCACCCATCAGGACCTGAAACGGATGGTGGAAAAAGGAACCTTCCGCGAGGACCTTTACTACCGCGTCCACGTCATTCACGTCCAGGTTCCGCCCCTGCGCGAACGCAAAGAGGACATCCTTTGTCTGGCCGAGCGTTTTCTGGAAGAGTTCGCCGCCGGAAACCCTGCACGGCACGGCCTCCACCCGGCGGCGACCCAGGCCCTGGTGGATTTTCCCTGGCCCGGCAACGTGCGCGAACTGCGGCACTGTATCGAACGCGCCTGCATCCTCTCTCCCCACAGCGCCCTCACGGCCAGGGACCTCTTCGATCAGGCCGCACCCTCCGCCAGCGCCAAAGAGGAGGAGGATTCCAGTCTGACGACCCACCTCCGCGCCACCGAGCGGCGCTACATAGGGCAGATGCTGGCGGCCCACCGGGGGCGCATCAAGGAAACCGCCGCCGCCCTCGGCATCACCCGCAAGAACCTCTGGGAGAAGATGAAGAAGCTCGGCCTCTCGGCGCTGGAGGGGGAGGAGTGATTGATTTCGTGGAGTCCGGTGGGCATATGCCCACCGGGCTAGGAATTACGGTGACACTTTACTAAATACACTTTATAGAGTGTATTTAGAATTACGGTGACACTTTACTAAATACACTTTATAAAGTGTATTTAGTAAAGTGTCACCGTAATTTACCATTACCGTAATGGGAAATACGTGTTGTAGGTCGCCCTTTAGGGCGACAGTCGGCCTGAAGGCCGACCTACGTTAGCGTTTTCATCTTCCGGGGTGGCTCGCCTCGCCCCATGATCGTTACCACAGCTCATCGCCTTGGCGATGCAGGCAAACAAGGCAATGAGGTCCTGCTTGAAACGTTCGATTGACATTTGTCAATGCTTGATGTTCACTTAATCAAGAGATCTATTGAATATTGTTTAGCCAAGATAATGATAGTAAATCCGGTTAGGTGGAGTGCGAGCGATGAACTGGAACGAGTGGATTCTCGGGCACGAGCTGCCCATTAGGCTGGGTTTCTTCTTCGGCGTCTTTGCCCTCATGGCGGTTTGGGAGGTTCTGGCCCCGCGCCGTGCGCTGACTGTCTCCAAGGCGGGGCGTTGGGGCAGTAATCTGGCCCTGGTGTTTCTCAACAGCCTGGTGCTGCGCCTGCTGTTTCCGGTGGCGGCGGTTGGTGTCGCCGCCCTGGCCCAGGGGCGGGGCTGGGGGCTGCTCCATTACTACGAAGTGTCCTTCCTGCCGGCGGTGGTCATCGCCGTGATTGCGCTGGATTTCGTCATCTACCTCCAGCATGTGATGGTCCATGCCATCCCGCTGTTTTGGCGCCTGCACCGGGTGCATCACGCCGACCTCGACTACGATGTCACCACCGGCGCCCGGTTTCATACCCTCGAAATCATCCTCTCCATGCTGATCAAGTTCGCCACCATCCTGGTGCTGGGGCCACCCCTGGTGGCGGTGGTGATCTTCGAGGTGCTGCTCAACGCCACGGCCATGTTCAACCACGGCAATGTCTATATCCCGGCGGGGATCGACCGGGTATTGCGGCTGTTTGTGGTGACGCCGGACATGCACCGGGTCCACCATTCGGTCCATGCCCCGCTGGTCAATTCCAATTTTGGCTTCAACCTGCCCTGGTGGGACCGGATCTTCGGCACCTATGTAGCGCAACCCCCCGAAGGGCATCTGGAGATGGAGATCGGTCTGGAGGAGTTTCGCGATCCAAAACAGGTGGACCGGCTCCCCGGTATGCTGCTGTTGCCCTTCGCCCGCCGTTTGGGCGAATACAGCATCAACCGGAGGTGGTAGCCATGCAACGGGAACGGCTATTGCGATGGGCAGGTCTGATCCTGCTGGCGGGGGCCATCGTCCTGGCACTGGTCTACCGCGACCGACTCGATGCCGGCGCGCTGGAACGGCTGGTGGCGGGGGCGGGAGTGGCCGGTCCCCTGCTCTTCATGCTGATCTACGCCCTGGCCACGGTGCTCTTCCTGCCCGGATCAGTGCTGACCCTGGCGGGCGGCGCCCTGTTCGGGCCGGTGCTGGGGACCTTCTATAATCTGACCGGCGCCACGGCAGGTGCCGTTCTGGCCTTCCTCGCAGCCCGTTATTTCGCCTCCGGCTGGGTGGAGCAGAAAATCGGCGGCCGGTTGAAACAGCTCAAGGAGGGGGTCGAAGCCGAGGGCTGGCGCTTCGTCGCCTTTGTCCGGCTGGTGCCGCTCTTCCCCTTCAATCTGCTCAACTACGCCCTGGGGCTGACCCGCATCCGCCTCTCCCACTATCTGATCGCCAGCACCCTCTTCATGCTGCCCGGCGCCATTGCCTATACCTATCTGGGCTATGCCGGGCGCGAGGCCATGGCGGGCGGAGAGAATCTGATCCAGAAGGGATTGCTGGCCCTGGCGCTGCTGGCCGTTGCGGCCTTTCTGCCACGGCTGGTCGGCCGTGTGCGGGAGCGGACCCTCGGCATCGAGGAGCTGAGCGCCCGGCTCGACCGGGGCGAGGGGCTGCTGGTGCTCGATGTGCGTAGCGCCAATGACTACCGGGGTGTGCTCGGCCATATCCCCGGCGCCCTGAATATCCCCCTGGAGGAGTTGGAGGCACGGTTGCCGGAGCTGTCGCCCTTCGTGGGGCGGACCCTCGCCATCATTTGCACCACCGACCGGCGTTCGAAGAAGGCGGCCCAATGGCTGGCCGGTCGCGGTTTTACCGATCTCCGCGTGGTGAGCGGCGGCATGACCCAGTGGAACCAGACCGGCCTGCCGGTCGAGACAGGCGGATAGTCCGGATGCAGCCATGGGAACAACAGCAGCCATCAGTCACGAAGCCAGTCCCGCCGGGGCGGGCGGCCAGGACACCCTGCCCGGCCGCTATCGCGGTTGGGTCATGGCGCTCTCCATGGCCGCCTTTACCCTGGCCTTCGCCGGCTGGCTCAACGAGGCCTGGCTCTTTCTCTACGAGAGCCCGATCTGGCTCAACCGCTACACCGAATACGCCATCATCCTTGCCTTCGGGCTTTGGCGTATCCGCGCCGAGCGGAATCCCTACACCCGCAAGCGGCTGATCATCCTGGTGACGGTGGTGACCTGCCTCTGGTGGCTGATCCCCTGGTTGTCGCCGCTGTTCGAACCCCATGTTGGCTACGCCTGGAACCGGCCGGTATTTCCCGCCCTGCACACACCGGGGACCCTAAGCTTCTTCCTGGTGCTGCTGCTGGTATTCCTGTTCGGGCGCCGGATCATCTGCGGTTTCGGCTGTCCCTGTGTCGGCATCCGTGAGACGGTCGGCTTTCCCTTTCGTCACCGGACCCCGCGAGGCCGCTGGGCCTGGGGCCTGCGCCACAGCAAGTGGTTCTTCTTTGTCTGGTATGTGGGCGTGATGGCGGTCACCCAGTTCCCGCCCAATGCCTGGAGCGCCGCCCTGGTGGGGGCCTTCGGTCTGGTGGTGGGCCTCAGCTATTTCGGCAGCTTCTTCCTCGTCCCCCTGACCGGCAACCGTTTCTATTGCCGTTATCTCTGCCCCTTCGGCGCCACCTTCGGCCTGCTGAACCATGCCGGTTTCTATGGCATCGAAATGGCGCGAGAAAAGTGCATCGACTGCCGCCGTTGCGAGCAGGTCTGCGACATGGGTATTCCGGTATGGCGGCAGGGCAAGGAGCAGGGCCGGGTTACCGGGCTGGAGGATTGCATGGGCTGCGCCCGCTGCGTCATCTCCTGCCCCACCGATGCCTTGGCGATCCGCGACGTCCGTAACCTGTTCCGGCCCGCCCTGCGCCAGGATGGCGCCCATCTGCTGAAGCGGGAGGCCCTGCCGCCCGTGCCGCGCGTCGAACCGGAGCTGCGCCCCGCCAGCCAGCGTCTGCTGGATTGGGCAGTGGCGGACCGGCCCCTGTCCGATGCGGCATTACGTGAGCAGGCCGCCCGCTGCCTCGATTGCGGCGTACCCGGCTGCCGCAACGCCTGCCCCCTGGGCAACCGGATACCCCAGTGGCTGGCGGCGGCGGCGCGCGGCGATTGGGAGCGGGCCGGGAAACTGGTGCATGAAACCTCCCCCCTGCCGGAGGTCTGCGGCGCCATCTGCCCCCAGTACCGGCTTTGCGAGGGGGCTTGCGCCCGCGCCCGGCTGGAAGGTGCGGTCAGCATCGGCACCCTGGAGCGCGCCCTGGCAGGGCGGGCTCAGAGGCCGATTTCATCGATTCGGCGAAATGGCCGCCAAGTGGCCGTCATCGGCGCCGGACCGGCGGGCCTCGCCTGCGCGGACCGGCTGAACCGCTCGGGGGTGAGGGTCAGGGTCTATGACCGGGAGAGCGGGATCGGTGGTCTGCTGCGGACCGGGATTCCCGCCTTCAAGCTGGACAAGTCCCTGCTGGACCGGCGTCACTCCCTGCTGGAAGAGGCCGGGGTGGAATTCCGGCTGGGCCGGGATGTGGATGGCAACCTCATGGCCCATTTGCTTGAACAATACGATGCCCTCTTCCTTGGCCTGGGGGCGCAACGGTCTCGTGCAATTGCCCTCCCAGGGGATGAACTGCCCGGCGTGGAACAGGCCCTTGACTGGCTGGCGCGGGTCAATGCCGGGTCGGGAGAACCTTTGCAGGGCAAGCGGGCCTTGATCCTCGGCGGCGGCGACACCGCCATGGACTGTGCCCGTGCCGCCCTGCGGCTCGGAGCCCAAGTGACCGTCGCCTACCGGGGGCCGGAGGCGCGCCTGCGGGCCTCGCCCAAGGAGGTCCGGCTGGCCCGCGAGGAAGGCGCCATATTTCTGTTCGACTACACGCCCCTACGGTTCCTCGGTCTTGACAGGCTGAGTCGGGTGCTGTTCCAGACGCCGAATGGCCCGAGGCTCATCGACTGCGACCGGGCGATCCTCGCCCTCGGCCAGCAACCGGCCCCGCCGACCTGGCTGGCGCGATTCGACATCGCGATAGAAGACGACGGGCGTATCCGGGTGGATGACCGGGGGCACACGACCCATCCCAGGGTCTGGGCCGGGGGCGACAACACCCTGGGACCCGATCTGGCGGTCACCGCCATGGCCGCCGGCCGCCGCGCGGCAGAGGGAATATTGAGTTCCTTCAATCCCATCAAGCGCATCGGGGGCTGGAGATGAAAGGCTGGCTGCTTCTGCTGTTGGCGCTGCTTCTACCCTTGCCGGCCGCGGCCGGCCACACCTGGGCCGGGGTGGACATCTGCGCGGCGAACAGGCAAACCCTGCCGCCGGGGCTGTCTCCCGGCCAGCTCCCCGAACCCCGGTCCGAGGGGGCGCGGCTGCTGCAATCCTACTGCACCCAATGCCACAATCTGCCGGGGCCGGACCGTCACAGCGCAATCGAGTGGCGCGAGCTGACCGGCCAGATGTCCCTGCGGATGGAGGTCTCTCACCGTTTCGGCGGTCTTCATGGAAAGGTGGATGTCATGACGCCGGAGGAGAAGACCGTTCTGCTCGCCTATCTGGGGCGCAATGCCGCGTCACCCGCATCGGTTCGGCCCGTCCCCAGCGGCGAACCGGGCAACCTCTGGCAGGCCCTGGGCCTGTTCCTGCTTCTGACGCTGGTGGGCCTGGTCCGCTGGTGGCGGAATAGCAACCGGAGATGTCCCTCGTGCGCACCCCGCTGATCGTCCTGGTCCTCTCCCTGACGGCCTTGGCCAGCGGTTTCGCCTATGTGCAGTGGAGCAAGGGCGGGACTGGCGCCGGGCTTTACTCGCGCCTCTGGTCCCCGGACCCGGTGCAGGGCTATTGGGACCCGGCGAAATTCTATCAATCGACGCAAATGGTGGAGGGCGTCTTCCAGGGCGAGCAATGCGTCCAGTGCCACGAATCCATCACCCCCGGCATCGTCGCCGACTGGCGCAACAGCCGCCATGCCAAGGCCGGTGAGCGGGTCTGGTGCAGCGCCTGCCACGGGGACGACCATCAAAGGCTGCACCTGCCGACCCCGGAGGTCTGCGGTGGATGCCACGAAAAACAGCATGGCGAGTTCAAGGACGAGGCCGATTACGGTTTTCCCAGCCATGTGCTGGCCATGGACCGGGCGCTGAGCGCCCCCCACTTCGTGGACAAGCCCAAGGCCGAGGTGCAGTCCTGCGTCCAGTGCCACTCGGTGGCGACCAAGTGCGACTCCTGCCATACCCGGCACCGTTTCGACGCCGCCGAGGCGCGGCGGCCCGAGGCCTGCATCACCTGCCACTCCGGCCCGCCGCACCCGGACGACGACAGCTACTTCGCCTCCGCCCACGGCCGCCTCTATCTGGCCGAGGGCGATCAATGGGATTGGTCGAAGCCGCTGGTCAAGGGAAACTATAAGGTTCCCACCTGCGCCTACTGCCACATGGACGGCGGCCGCCATCAGGTGGCCCGCAAATCCCTGTGGAAGTTCGGCCTGCAAGAGATCAATCCGCACACCTCCGCCAACAAGGCCTTGCGCCGGGAATGGATCGGCCTCTGCGGCGATTGCCATGAGAAGGAACAGGCCAGGGGCTGGTTGTCGGCGCTGGATCAGGAACGCAAACAGGCCTGGCAGAAGCTCTACGCGACGGAGGACATCCTCAAGGGATTGCGCGCCGACGACCTGCTCTTTCCCGCCCCCGGCGAGCGTCCGCCCTATCCCCTTGAGGCGCCCGGCGGCCCAGGTTCCAAGGTGCGCATCGGCTACTTCGAGGGCCAGGCCTCGGCCTTCTACAACGTCTCCGCCATCGAGCGCGATTACTTCGAGATGTGGTATTTCGACAACCTCGGCGCCTACAAGGCTGCGGCCCACGGCCACTGGGCGGGGGTCGCCAGAGGTCACAAACGGATGTCGGAGTCCATGCAGCGGATTGAGGCCGGGGCGCGGGATTTGCGCGCGCTGGGCGAAGCGGAGCGGAAGGCAGGGATCAAAAGCGATTCCGGCGGGCTCTGGCAGGGTGGTGCCTACACCGACCACAACCGGGAGCGTAACTGATGGGGTTCATTGCCCTTCTGTTCTCCCTCGTCACCCTGCCCCTATGGGCCGGTGAGCCCGTGCCGCCGGGGCCATTCACCGATGCCGAGTGCGTCGCCTGTCATTGGAAGTGGGACCCCATGGTGATCGAAACCCTGCGAACCGGTCCCCATGGGGCCGAATCCGGGGTCGTATGCAGCGATTGCCACGGCGACCGGCATCAGTCCGCTGCCCAGGCCCGGCAAAACCCAGTCTGCATCGATTGCCACAAAGGCCCGGCGAGCCACAGCTACGCCACCTCCAAACACGGCGTCATCTCGCGTCTGGACCGATCCAGTGGGGATCAGCCCCTGCAACGGGGCAACTACCGGGCGCCCGGTTGCGCCTATTGCCATCTGCACGACAAGGACCACGGCGATACCATGGTGCCCAAGAGCGACCCCATGGCCCGCCAGTTGATCTGTTCCGGCTGCCACAGCCCCCGCTACGTGAGCGAACAACTGGCCGCCGGGCAACGTCTGGTGGAAGTCGCGGAACTGAAAATGGCCGAGGCCCTGGCCCTGATCCAGGGCGCCCCTGAGCCAGGCGCTGAAGAACTGAAAAAACTGGAGGCAGGCACAAAGGATCACCTGTCGAACGTCCGCCTGGGCGCCGGCCACCAATCCCCCGACTACCAGTGGTGGCACGGCCAGCCCGCCCTGGACGGCGATCTGATCCGAATCCGCGACCGGATCGCCACCGAACGTCGGCGCAAGGCAATGGAACAAGTTCCCAAACAACGATCGATAAAGTGACATCTGTAATGAGCGAATCCCTCTACGAAAACGTCAAGCAATATTATGGCGAGCGGCTTTCCGGTAGCGCCGATCTGCGCACCGATGCCTGTTGCGACCCTGCTGCCTTGCCCGATTATCTCAAGCCGCTGCTGGCCGATATCCACCCCGAGGTGAGCGGGCGCTACTACGGCTGCGGCCTGGTCGCACCGGATCTGCTGGAGGGGTTGCGGGTATTGGACCTGGGGTGCGGATCGGGGCGCGATGTCTACCTGCTCTCCCGGCTGGTCGGGGAGTCGGGCGAGGTGGTGGGGGTGGACATGACCGCCGGGCAACTGGCGGTGGCCGAGCGCCACCGGGAGTATCACCGCGAACGCTATGGCCATGCCCGCTCCAACGTCCGTTTCCTGCAAGGGGAGATCGAGCATCTGGACCGGTTGGGGCTGGAGTCGGGCGGCTTCGATCTGATCGTCTCCAACTGCGTGATCAATCTCTCCCCCGACAAGCCCGCCGTGCTGGGCCAGGCCCATGCCCTGCTGCGTGACGGCGGCGAGCTCTATTTCTCCGATGTCTACGCCGACCGGCGGCTGCCGGCGGAACTCTCCCATGATCCGGTGCTGCATGGGGAGTGCCTGGCCGGGGCTCTCTATTGGAACGACTTCCTCCAACTGGCCCGTGCCGCAGGCTTCGCCGACCCCAGGCTGGTGGAGGACCGCCCCCTGGGGATCGAGGACCCCGCCATCGAGGCGCGTCTGGCCCCGGCCCGCTTCTTCTCCGCCACCTACCGGCTATTCAAGCTGGCCGGATTGGAACCGGCCTGCGAGGACTACGGCCAGGCGGCGGTCTACCGGGGGAGCTTGCCACAGCATCCGGGCCAATGGCGGCTGGACAAGCACCACCTCTTTCCCACCGGCAAGGTGGTCCCCATCTGCGGCAATACCCGGCGGATGCTCCAGGAGACCCGCTTCCATCCCCATTTCGATCTCTTCGGGGAGGGGGCGAGGCACCTGGGGATCTTCGACGGCTGCGGGACGGAACTGCCCTTTGATACCCAGGGGGAGGCGGATGGCCTCTCCCTCTGTTGCTGAGGGACCGGGGATGCGCGATCTGCTTCCGCACCTGCTGCCCACCCGTTTCGAGGCCCTGTCGCGGGAACAACCGGACAGCCTCCAGGTCAATCTGGGCTACCGCTGCAATCAGCGCTGTCTCCATTGCCATGTGGCGGCGGGGCCCCACCGCCGGGAGTCCATGGATGAGGCGACCCGGAGCCTGGTGGTCCAGGTCCTGGAACAGGGGGGCTTCCGGACCCTGGATCTCACCGGCGGGGCGCCGGAACTCCACCCCGGCTTCCGGGCGCTGGTGGTCGCCGCCCGCGCGCTGGGGGTGCGGGTCATCGACCGCTGCAATCTCACGGTGCTGCTGGAGCCGGGGCAGGAGGGGCTGGCCCGTTTCCTCGCCGATCAGGGGGTCGATGTGGTGGCCTCGTTGCCCTGTTATCTGGAAGAGAACCTGGACCGCCAGCGGGGCAAGGGGGTCTTCGCCCGAAGCATCGAGGGGCTGCGCCTGTTGAATGGGGAGGGTTACGGCATGCCCGGCACCGGCCTGTGCCTCGATCTGGTCTATAACCCGCAGGGGGCCTCGCTCCCCCCGTCTCAGCCGCTACTGGAGGCGGACTACAAACAGCAACTGCGGGAGCGCCACGGCATCCATTTCAACCGCCTGCTGACCCTGGCCAACCTGCCCGCCGGGCGCTTCGGCAACCTCTTGCTCGCCAGGGGCGAGCTGGACGGTTATCTCGACCTGCTCAAGGCCAACCACTGCCCCGCGAACCGGAAACAGGTCATGTGCCGGCGTCTCGTCAGCGTCGATTGGCAGGGTTATCTCTATGACTGCGACTTCAACCAGGTGCTGGGGCTGCCGATAGGCTGGGGGGAGAAGGGAAGCAGCCAAGGGGTTCCGGGTAGGGATGCCCAGCCGCCACGGCCCCATCTGAGCCACCTGCTGGAGCGGGATCTCTCGGGAAACCCGATCCGGGTGGGGGAACACTGCTACGGTTGTACCGCAGGCCAGGGCTCCAGTTGCGGCGGGGCGCTGGGGGCCGGATGACCCCCCTTTCCATCATCCTGCCGGTGCTGAACGAGGCCGAGGGCATCGTCCCCCTGCTGGAGGCGCTGCTGCCGCTACGCCGGCTGGGTTGCGAGGTGCTGGTGGCGGACGGGGGGAGCGAGGATGGGACGGCGGAGCGGGCCTTGCCCCTGGCGGACCGGGTCATCGCGGCCCCGAGGGGGCGGGCCAGGCAGATGAACGCCGGCGCGGCGCTGGCCATCGGCGAGGTCCTCTGGTTCCTCCATGCCGACAGCCGGGTGCCGCCGGGGGCCGGCGCGGCCCTGCTCAGTGCGTTGCGGGAGAGCGGCCGGGGATGGGGGCGGTTCGATGTCGCCCTCTCCGGGCGCCACCCCCTGTTGCGGCTGGTGGAGCGCATGATGAATCTGCGCTCCCGGTTGACCGGCATCGCCACCGGGGATCAGGGCATCTTCGTTACCCGCAGACTCTTCGAGCGGGTGGGGGGCTTCCCCGATATCCCCCTGATGGAGGACATCGCCTTGTCGAAACGGCTGCTCGCCCACGGCCGGCCGGTCTGCCTCGATACTTGCCTGACCACCTCCAGCCGCCACTGGGAGACCCGAGGCATGGGGCGCACCATCCTGCTCATGTGGCGTCTGCGTCTGGCCTATTGGCTGGGCGCCGATCCCGCGACCCTGGCCCGGCGCTATTACCCCGCTCAGCGCCATGAAGACTAAGAGGCTCCTGGTCTTCGCCAAGGCGCCGGAACCGGGGCGGGTCAAGACCCGGCTCATCCCCGCGCTCGGCAAGGAAGGGGCAGCCCGGCTCCACTACCGGTTGCTGGAGAGGACCCTCGCCGAGGCTGCGAGGTTGCCGGGCGTGGCAACGGAACTCTGGTCCCCCGATCCCGGACACCCTGCCCTTATCGATCTGGCGGCTACCCATGGGTTTAGAGTTCGGAAACAGCAAGGGACAGACCTGGGTGGACGCATGGGCCATGCCTTGGCTCATAGCCTGGCCGAGGACTCCCGCGCGGTCTTGATCGGCAGCGATTGTCCGGGGATGGACCGGGCCTATCTGATGAAGGCCTTCGCGGCCCTGGAGGATGCCCCCGTCGTGCTGGGTCCCGCCCTGGATGGGGGTTATGTGCTCATCGGCCTGCGCGACACCTGCCCGCCAGAGTTGTTCCGGGATATCCCCTGGGGGAGTCCCCAGGTACTGGAGATCAGCCGCAAGCGCCTGCGCGAAGGCGGCATCTCCTGGGTCGAACTGCCGCCACAACGGGACCTGGACCGGCCGGAGGATCTGCACTATTTTCAAGAATTGGAGGCTTTTTTCGGGGAGATCGTTTCATGAAGCTGCTCTTCGTCTACAACGCCGACAGCGGCCTGTTCAACACCCTTGCGGATATCGGCCACAAGATCTTCTCCCCCGAGACCTATCGGTGCGATCTCTGCGCCCTGACCTACGGCTATTTCCAGGAACGCGCCGAATGGCGCTCCTTCGTGGAGTCCCTGGGGGTCGAGTGCCGGTTCCAGCACCGGGACGAGTTCCGCCGTGACTGGCCCGGCCTGACCACCCCCCTGCCGGCGGTATTCCGGCTGGAGGAGGGCCGTCCCATTCCCTGCCTCGACCGGGATGCCATCGCCGCCTGCAGGGATCTCGATGGGCTGAAGGGCCTCATACGAAATCGATGCGTCTGAATCTGGAAAGGGCCGCAGGGCTGAACCCGCCAGGGTTTCCGCCAAATTCAGGGCGGCTGGTTGTGTCACTACGCGCTGGAGCGTCCAGAGATGCTAAGGATCATGGGGCGAGGCGAACCACCCCGGAAGATGAAAATTGCGGGTGGATAGGCGATAGCGCATCCACCACAGCGTTGCCGGACACGGCGGATGCGCTACGCTTATCCGCCCTACGGATTTTCACGGTAACGTAGGTCGGCCTTCAGGCCGACTGTCGCCCTGAAGGGCGACCTACACACTGCTTTTCACGGTAAGGCTGCTAGGCGATCAACTGCAACTGGCCGGGCTCTCCCCGTCCTTGGCGCTCTTCAGCAGGAAGGACTTGATGTCTTCCAGCAATTCCTGATCGGGGACATCGGCGAATTTCTCGGCGGCCTTGTTGCCGTCCTTGATGCTGTCGCGATAGGCCTTACCGATGTATTGGCTGACCGTATCCTTGCCGCCGGCGTGTTTGTCGTCCTTCAGGTAGTTCGTCCATTCCTCCATGACGCGGACGTTCGGATGGATGGCACCGCCCTGTGCGGTGTGGCAGGTGGTGCAGACGCCGCGGAAATAGACACGGCCGCGCTTCCAGTCGGCGTCGTAGGCCTGGGCCGGCGGAGCGGAGGCGGCAAGAAGGGGCGCGAGCAGGGCGATGGCGGCGTATTTCGGCTTCATGTCGGTGTTCTCGGATAGGTTATGAGTCGGCCCCAGGAGGGGATCCCTGCCGCGATAGGGCCGGAATCCCCTCCCCTGTCTCCCTCGTCCATTGGGTCGGGCACCCCAGGCGAGCGGTCAGCTTGGCATCATCCAAACATCTCCGTCGTGATGTTTTTGAACCAACTGTAGGCGTAGATCGACTCCAGCTTGCGGAAGGCGGGGGAGGCATCCATGGGCGAGACCCCGCCGGCGCCGGGCACCTGGACCAGTTTGCCATCCTTCAGCTCGAAGATGTGGGCCACCGAGATGCCGTGGTCGGGGGCCAGGATGCTGTAGCAGGTATTGGTCAGGGCCGGGGTCAGCAGAGGTTCATTGCGCAACCGGGCAAGGATGGCGGCGACGCAGACCTTGGCCTGGGAGTTGGCCGAGTAGGCGGATTTCGGCATCGGGCTGATGGTCGAGTCTCCCAAGACATGGATGTTTTTGTGGACCGTCGATTCGAAGGTGGCGAAATCCACCGGGCACCAGCCGCTCTTGTCTGTGAGCCCCGCCAGGAAGGCGATCTTGCCGGCCTGCTGATCGGGGATGATGTTGACCACATCCGCCTTGTGCGTGTTGAGTTGGGTGTAGACCGCCATCGTTTTCGGGTCTACCCGCGCCACGGCGCCGTCGTTATCCCCGGACACCCACTCGATCATGCCCTGGTAGTGCTGCGCCCAGGCCTGCTTGAAGAGGCCTTCCTTGGAGAACTTGTTCTTGGTGTCGAGGATCAGCACCTTGGAACGGGGTTTGTGGTGTTTGAAGTAATTGGCGATGAGGCAGGCCCGCTCGTAGGGACCGGGGGGGCAGCGGAAGGGGTCGTCCGGCGCGCTGATGATGACCGTGCCGCCGTCCTTCATCTCCTTGATCTGTTTGGCCAGGAGTACCGTTTGCGGCCCGGCCTTGTAGGCATGGGGCATGGTCTGGCTGGCGGCCTCGTCGTAGCCCTTGATGTTGCCCCACTTGAAATCGACGCCCGGCGAAACGACACACTGGTCGTAGGGGTAGGACTTGCCGCCCTTGACGCGCACCGTGCGCCCTTGGGGGTCGATGGCTTCGACGCTGTCGATGACTACCTTGATGCCCTGCTTGGCCAGGTTGTCGTAGCCGAAGGTTAATTTTTCCATGCTCGACTCGCCGCCGACCACCTCGTTGCTCAGGGGGCAGGAGACATAGTTCTTGTTCCGCTCGATGAGGGTCACCTCCATCCCCGGCTCGGCCATCTTGAGGTATCTGGCGGCAATGACGCCGCCGTAACCGCCGCCAACCACCACCACGCGGGCCATGGCAGCCGCATTGGCGGCGCGCGGCGCGATGCCCCAGGCGGCAAGCGGAATGCAGCCCAGCACCTTGAGAAACCCCCTGCGATTGAGATCAAACATATCGATTCTCCTCATTTGTTCTGGCTGGCATAGAACTGCACGAGGGCCGAAACATCCTCGGCACCGAGATCGTTACAGAGCACGGTCATGGCATTGGGGTGGCGGTTCTTCCACCCCGTGTCGCGGCAGGTATCCATGTAGATTCTCAGATAACCGGCCCATTGGCCCGCCAGGGGCTGCATGTCCAGCGCCTGGCTGGCGCCGTTGTCGCGGTGGCAGGCCTCGCAACGCTTCAGGTGCAGCTTCTCGCCGCGCTTGAGAACGGCCTGATCGGCCGGTTGCGCCGCTGCAACCCATTTCTGGCTGGCGAAGAAGTCCGACATCGCCGCCAACTGGGTATCGTTGTAGCCCTTGGCGATGCGGCCCATGATGGTCGAGCTGCGCGTTCCCTCGCGGAACTCTTGCATGGCGGTATAGATGAAATCGCGCGGCAGGCCGGCGATGATCGGCATGGTCTCACCGGCGCTGGCGCCTTTCAGGCCGTGACAGCCGGCGCAGGTATTGCCCAGCATGGCCCCCTGATCGCCGGCATGGGCAGGGACGGAAAAAGCGATTCCTCCGGCAAGCAGGACGCCTATCCACATGGATCTGTTCATGGTTGATCTCCTCGTTTGTCTTCTTCCGCTCCCGCAGGGGGAAACGTCTCTAACATCCCAGCGACCTGGCGCACATCGAACGCGATGGATTCGGCGGTTAACTTGGCAACGGCCCGGTAGAACGAAGCGGACGCCTCCTTTTCCAGGCCCGCGCAATAGGCCGGTACCCAGGATTGCAGGTGCTCCTCGATAAAGGCGCGTTCCGCCTCCAGGCATCTCCGGCCACCGGCCGGATCGCCACTGATCCATGCGTTTCTCTCCCGGTAACAGAGCAGGGCGAGAAACTTGAGTTCGATGCCCAGATGATCCTCCGGTCCCGTCTCCTCATAGGCCAGGGAGTAGCCGCTCTTCCGGTAATGATCGATCACCGACTGGGTGCTCTCACCGAAGAGTCGGCCCTCCCGGTAGAGGGATTCGAATGGCGGGGGCGGGCCGTAACCCTCCCGGACGCCACCGAAGAGGCGCAGGCATTCGATCCGCAAGTCGCCGGTCTCCGCCGCCTCATGCAATCCCTCGCACAGTTGGTCCAGGGTGGCGGCGATGCCATCTCCAGGTGCCGGTTGCCGGGCCTCCGCCACCGATCTCAGTCCGGCCAGGAGCCCCTCGTCCGGCGGATTCAGGAAAAGCTGCGACAGCAGCCAGTAGATACGGCTGCGATCCTCGGCAATGGCAGCCAGCTCATCAAGGCGGTCCTGACTCAAGCCCGCCGCACCCAGGGTGTCAACCAGGGGCGGGGAATTGTCACGGACCGCCGCGCGGCCTTCGATACCGGCGATCATTTCCGCACCATGCCATACCAGGGGGTGGCCGATCCCTGCTGCTGATGGCAGCCGATGCAGTCCGCACGGGGGACGGGACCCGGATGGCCACGCTGCGGGAACTCGGCCGCACGCAGGTACAGGTGGTCCGGGCTATAGGACTGGGTGGCATGGCAGGCCACGCAACCCATGCCCAGGGCCTTGGTGTGGATGGTGTGGAACCGGTCGGAGAAGTCCATGGAGTATTTTTTGCCCACATCCAGGGCGCCGCTGCGGATCTGCTCGGCGGTTTCGTCCAGGGCGGCGTTGAAGGGGCCGGTGGCAAGGGCCGGGACGGCCAAGGCGGCAATGGCCAGTAACGTGATCAAGCGTTTCATCAGTTGTCCCCCCCTTCCAGTACGTAATAGACCTGTGGCTTGGTGCCGAACTCCCGCTTGATCGGTGCCGCCTTCTTCCTGGCGATGACGCGCGACACCTCGCTGTTGGGGTCGTCCAGGTCGCCGAAGATCCGCGCCCCGACCGGGCAGACCAGGTCGCAGGTGGGTGTATGGCGCGGGTCCTTGCCGATGGCCTGGAGGTTGCCCGCCGCGATGGCCGGTTCCAGCTTGTGCCAGCAGAAGGTGCATTTCTCCACGACATTGGGGAGCTTGCGATGGGTGGGATGCCGCTTCTCGGTGGCTATCGCCTCGTAGGGCGTGGCCTCCTTGGCGCCAGGGTAGAGCCCCGCCACCCGCTCGTTGTGCTGGGGCACTCCGTAGGGACAGGTCGCCACGCAGTAACGGCAGCCGCTGCACTTTTCATAGTCGATCAGCACCACGCCGAACTCGTTCTTGCTGATGGCCTTGAAGCCGGCCGCATCGCAGGCCGTCTTGCAGGGCGGGTTCTCGCAGTGCATGCAGTTCAGGGTGGCGAAGACCCGTCCGGTGTTGGGGTAGGCGCCGGTCTCGTACTCGACCATCACATTCCAGGGTGCCTCCGGGGTGAAGTTATTTTCCACCGCGCAGGCAGCCACGCAGGAGCGGCAGCCCATGCAGCGCATGGTATCGATAACGCGAACAAATTTGGTCATTGTCGTCTCCCGCTCAGGCCTTGGTGAGCTTGCACTTAGTGTCGTTGAACGAGTTCATGCCGGACAGCCGGTCCGGATGCAGTTCCAGCGCCTGATTGATCCAGGTGCCCTTCCTGGCGTAGGCGGGATAGCCGGTGCTGAAGTGGCCGTAACTGTAAGAGACCGTGACCACATCCGGCCGCACGCCCTGACTCAATTTGGCCTTGCCCTTCGCCTTGCCGACGCGGGTCTCGATCATCACGGTGTCACCGTCCTTGATGTTGAGCTGCTGGGCCGTGGCCGTGTTGAGAACGATCCGGTTCTCGTCGGTGCCGCCCAGGGCATTGAGGATCGGGTTCTGCCCGGTGTTGCCGCACTGGTTGCGGTACATGGTCTTGTGGGTGACCAGATAGAGCGGATAGTCCTTCGCCTCCCGGTGCGGCACCGGCTGGGCGTGCTCCGGCAGCGGCAGCGGCGACATGGCGATGCGGTACTGCTCCAGGTCGAGGTTCTTGATGCCGTGCTTCGCCACCGTCTCCTTGACCTTCTCATAGCCCGTGACCAACTGCTCGGCGTAGAGGTTCATCTTCGGCTTGCCTGCGCCCTTGAACTGCTCCTCCACCCCCTTGAGGTAGCGGTCTTTGGTCTCGACCTTCTTGCCGAGGAAGCCATGCTCCAGCGCATAGTCGAACGGCTTGTGCGCATTCTCCTCCCAGAGCAGGGCGACGGCCTCCTTCGCGCTGTAATCGCGGCCCGCCTCGAACTTCTTCTCCTTGAGCTTCCAGACCTTGTTGAGCTCTTCGATGTACTTGTCGCGGAGGCCCAGGCGATTGGCCAGCTCCCAGAGGATGCTGTAGCCCTCGTGCGGGATGTTGTAGGCGTTGGCGACCGGCTGGCGGATGGCATAGTGCTTGTGGCTGGGGGTCCAGCGGCCGGGGAAGTAGTGCCAGGACTCCAGGTAGGTGAGATCAGGCAGGACGATGTCCGCCATCTGCGCCAGCTCTGTATCGACGATGTCGATGACTACGTTGAAGGTCTTCTTGTAACCCTCGAACTGCTTGGTGGCGTCGGAGGTGGACATGGGCCGGTTGGTGGCATAGAACATCTGCATCTCCGGCTCGTAGCCCAGGCCGAAGGCCTTGGGGTCGAGCAGGGTCAGCGCCACCTGCTGGCAGACATCGTGGTGGCCGTGCGGGAAGTAGACGCTCTTGGCCAGGTCCACCCGCTTGGGCGGGTACTCGCACTTGGAGGGCTCGAAGAAGTCGGGCTTCTTGAAGACACCGTGCAGGTGCAGGCCCCCCACCGCATCCAGACAACCCACCAGCATCTGCACGATCAGGGCGGCGCGCCAGTTCTGCACCCCGAACTCCTTGGCGGCCAGACCGCGGAAGGAGTAGATCGCCACCGGGCGGTAACGCAGCTTCTGGCCGTCGATCTCGATGGTGGAACCGATCCGCGCCTCGCGCGCGAACTCGCGCGCCAGCGCGACGACGCGGGCGGCCGGTACGCCGGACACCTCTTCCACCAGCTCCGGCGTCACCTTCGCGACGCTGTCGGCCAGCAGTTGCAGGCTGGTGGCGCAGGGCTTGCCCTCGACCTCGAAGCGGCCCAGCAGGGCGGGGGTCACGCCCTCGGCCAAGACCTTGGCGGCATTCGACGCGCTGTCCCACACCAGCGGCTTGCCGTCCTTGTCGCGCAGGAACTTGCCGTCGGCGCCCACCAGTTGCGGCGCGTTGGTGTAGTTGGCCAGGAACTCCTTGTCGATGGTGCCTTCGTCCAGCAGCACCTTGGCCATGCCCAGCAGCATCAACACATCCTTGGCCGGGCGGATGGGAATCCACTCGTCGGACTTGGCGCCGGTCTGGGAGAGGCGCGGCTCAACGGTGACGAGCTTCATGCCGCGTTCCTTGGCGTCGAGGGTCGCGTGATCCAGCCAGCGCGACCACTGTTCCCCTTCAAAGGCATTGGCGCCGAAGTTGAGATAGAGATTGGTGTATTCCAGATCGGGCAGGATGCCGTGATAGCCCCAGGTCAGCTCATCGGCCACATGGCGCGAGGACTCGCAGGTGGTGGTGCGATGCACGACATTGGGCGTACCGAAGGCGGCGGCGAAGGCCTTGGGAAACTGATCGCCGATCAGGTATTTGCCGTGGCCGTGGTGCCAGATGAACTTGGCGGGGTTGTCGGCCTTGATCTTGGCCAGGCGTTCGGTGATGGTGGCGAAGGCCTCCTCCCAGCCGATCTCCACCCACTTGGGGTCCTGGTCCATGCCCTTGAGGGGATTGGTGCGCTTCATCGGCTTCTTCAGCCGGTAGGGGTTGTAGGTGTTGAACAGCCCGGCGACCCCCTTCGGACAGATGCCCCGGTTATAGAACTCCGCCCGCGCCCGGTCGGGATAGATGGCCCGGATCACGTCGTCTTGCAGCTTGACCTCGATGCCGCAGAAGTTCACGCAATGGACGCACTGGCTCTTGACGTATTTCTCCACGCCCGGCGTGTAGGGCACGCTGGCCTTCTCCGCCGCCTGGGCGATGGTGGGCAGGGACACCCCCACCGCCGCCACACCCGCCAATGTACCTGTCTGCTTAAGAAAATCCCGCCTGCTGATGGACATAAAACCCTCCCGCCCAGTTTTCTTCTCAACACAGCGGCTCAAGATGCCTCCGCCGTGCCCCTTCGTTGCCCGCTCTTTATGAACCAGACAAGGAGCAATAAGCGCACCAACAACGGCCACTCGATTGATAAATCGCAATGGGCGCTGGCGACTGGAGGCTGAGGGAAAATACGGAAGGCCAGAAAATACCCGGAACGGTTACCGCCGGGTAACCCGGTGGGTGTTTCCGGCCAGGCTCAGGGGCGTATTAGGTGGCTGTAATGCCCGTAGGATCAGTGCTTTGTGAGGCCGGTTACCGGCAAGTAACCAGATGCGCTTGAATAAACGGGAAAGTCACCCGGCGGTAACCCGGTGGTGAGCCGGTTTGGAGGCTATCGGGTAGGTTGAAACCATGACCAACAATTTGGACGGTATACTTCTACAACATCAGCGGTCAGGCACTGTCGAGCCAAGGCCGCTTCTCATTATCGCCATGAAGTCAATGCACCATTGTGCCGATATTTAACAAAAATTAACCATTCCAAACATGGAAGCAATTGAATCCGGTCAATCGAACCAAGGGGAGCAAAAATCATGCAGGGACTGACTCTACGGGAAGAATTTCGGGGAAAACGCCTCAGAGGAACGGCGATCGAGCTGTCCAACGAGACCAATACCGGCGCGACTCAGATCGCGGCCAAAGAATTCCTGGAAATCACATACCCCACCCACGATCTGCTGAAAGGGATTGAGGCGGTTGGCCCGAACCAAGGGCGTCCGGTGGTGGTGATGGGCGAGCGCGGCCTCGGTAAGTCACACTTGATGGCCGCTCTCTACCACGCAGTGAACGATGCTGCCTCGACCGGTGCTTGGCTGAATTCGTGGGCCACCACGTTGGGCGATCCGCAAATCGGCAAGATCGCGTTACGTAGTGGGATGCTGGTGATCGGCGAAAGCCTGCACCGCCAGCGCTATAAATTTCTGTGGGATCTACTGTTTGAGCGCCATCCCCACGGCACCTATATCAAGGGCAAGTGGGAGGGTATGGGCGCTGCCAAGACCGACATCCCGTCCGACAAGCTGATCCTTGAGCTGTTGCAGCACACCCCCACGATGCTGCTGCTAGACGAATTCCAGACGTGGTACGACGGCCTGACCAACACCAAGCAGTACCCTTGGAAGAACTGGGCGTTTAACTTCATCCAGATCCTGTCCGAGATCGCCAAGGAGCATCCGGAATTGCTGGTGCTCGTGATTTCGGTTCGCAATGGTGGCAGTGACGCCTATCAGCAAGTGCACCGCGTCAATCCGGTCGCCATCGACTTCATGGCGGGCGGTAATCCTGAGCGGGTACAGCAGGATCGCCGCCGGATGCTGCTGCATCGTCTGTTCACCAACCGGCTGCAGATCACCAAGCCCCAGATCGCCTCGCTCATTGAACCTCACGTGACCGAGAGCTTGCGTTTGATGGAGGTGCCTGCCGCTGAGCATGAGCGCAAGCGCAAGGAGTTCCTGGTCTCTTGGCCGTTCGCTCCACACTTGTTGCGCCTGCTTGAAGAGCAGGTGCTGATTGCGACCGATGCCCAGGAAACCCGCGACATGATTCGCATCCTGGCCAACCTCTACAAGAGTCGTGGCGAGGCGGCCCCGGTGCTCACGGCCGCAGATTTCCGTCTGGATGACGATGCTTCGGGCATCGGCGCTCTCCTGGATTCGGTGTCCAACGAGCATCACCGCACGCTGCGTGCGAAGGCGCAGCAGAACATCATCTCGGTCACCGAAGCCGTAGCCAACCACGCCAGCCTCGCCCCGCACCTGCAGGAGATCGTGGGCGCGTTGTGGCTGCGTTCGATTGCTGTCGGCAACCTTGCCGGTGCCGAACCCGCGACGTTGCAGGTCGACATCACGCGCAACAAGGCCGTCGACGACAACGCATTCCAGGTCGAGCTGGCGACGATTGTCGAGAACAGCTTCAACATCCATCAGGATGGCCCGCGCTTGGTCTTCCGCGAGGAAGAAAACCCCCGCGCCAAACTGATGGCTTGCGCCCGCAACGACAAACTGTTCACAGACGGCTCCGATAAGGCCCAACTCGCCAAGCAGGTTCGCTACGTCATCGGCGGCACCGACGAGGTCGCCAAGACCTTCCGTGTGATCGCGCTGCCGAAAGCTTGGCAGACCGATCCCTGGTCAACGCTGGATGAAACCGAGCAACCCGAGCGCTGGGATGACCGTTTGCTCATCTTGGTGCTGCCGGAAGAACCGGACAGCCTTGGCCGACGCCTTGGCCGCTGGCTCAAAGACCACCTGCAGAAGCGCCGCAATACCATTCGTTTCCTGTTGCCGCGATCCGGTTCGTCGAATGCGTTTCAAGACCGCGATTTGCTTATTCTGGCCCGCGCCGAGATGAAAGCGCTGGAATGGAGCGCCCAGAACCCCGAGTACAAAAAGCTGCATGCCGAATACCAGGGGGCGCTGCGCGACATCCTGAAAAAGCGCTTCGACCGTTTCGCGGTACTGCATCGCTGGAATTTCGCCGACCCGAACCAATGCGTGTTCAGTGTTGAGAGCCTGAAAAAACAAGGGGCACAAATCCCCGAAGGCATCGAAGAATCGCTGACGAACGACCTGTTTGTGCCCGAGGACTTTGAAGCCCTCGTGCTCGAAGCTACCGCCGACAGCTCGGCGGTTGGCAAGCTGTTGCGCGAGCTGCAAGAGCCTCGCCCTGCTGGTCAGGACTGCATTCCTTGGCTTGGCGAAACCGCAATGAAGGAACGCATCCTACGCCTGTGCGCACGGGGCAAGATCGTCATTAACCTGCGTCAAATGGAATGGCTTCAGACCAATCCTGGGGAGGACGAAGATACGGCCTGGAAACGGCTGCGCCCGAAGCTCTCCTACACCGGTCGCCAGCTTGACGAAGTGTTCCTGATGGAGCCATCGGCGGTGCCGACCATAGGCGGGACAATACCTCCTGCACCCCAATCGCCGACTGGCGGTGACGATGGCGGTTTGTTTGACGGCAGTACCACGGTGCCACAGCCACCCTCCGGCAGCGGGATCTTCGGTGGCGGTTCGACCGGTGCTGGCAGCAAGCTGCGCATCCCTCTGAGCAACCCGCCCACCTCGGCGCTGAATCTCATCGGCAAGCTGGAAGGCTGGGGCATTGGCCCCGCGACCCCGCTTACAGAGGTGACGATCAAGGTGTCCACCGCGACCGGCGCACAGGTGAAGGAACTGCTCAAGAAGCTGCCCGATGGCATGACCTTCGAACTGAGCCTTGAGAAGGAAGACAACTGATGACGATAGACGCAGAGGTTCTTCATCGGCTCACCAAGGACACACCCGAAGACGCATGGCACGTCATCATCGACAAGGCCGTTGAAATCGCATCCAAGTCCCTCGCCGCTGGCAATGCACCGAGTGAGGTCACCAGGCGCGACCGTGAAATCGGCGTGCTCGATCATTTCCTGTCTTCAGGCGGATGGGACTTGTGGCAGGCGTTCGGCGACACGGTGGAGCGAACCTCGGATCGGCTGGTGCGCTGGTGGGATGAGCCCTACAGCGCGAAAGCGGTGCTGATCCTTGATGGCCTATCGCTGCGCGAACTGCCCTGGCTGCTGCAAGGTGCCAAGAAGCGCTGTTTCACGCTGCACGAGGTCACTGCCAATGCCTCCGAATTGCCGGGCGACACCAATGAATTCGCCCGAGCGCTGGGCTTTGGCAGCCGCAGCCAACTGCAAAACAACGGCGGCGGCCTCGCCCACAAGCTCCAACCGGCGTACACCGAGTGCGTCGATATGGCTTGGAAGGACTGCGAGGGTCTAATCAACACAGCACGGAACTGGGTGTTCTGGCACCACTGGCCTGACAGCAAGGTACATGACGGGTCAGGGGCTGGTCAGGGGCTCGACACATTGACACGCGACGTGGCCCAACAATTGAGCAGCGACGACTTCTGGGCCTTCGTTGAACGATTGGCGACCGGACGGCGGCTGGTGATTACCTCTGACCACGGCTACGCCGCCACCGGCTATTTCCCCGACGCGGATGGCGAGGTCGGACAGTTTCTCAAGAAGACTTTTTCCAGTGGCCGCAGCAAAGCAGGCTCCGGTGACACCGGCCCTTTCGCGCCACCCGTGGCAATGCAAATCAACAGCCCTCATGGCACTCATCTTATGGCCGTTGGCCGGTGGAAGTGGAAGAGCCAAGGTGGTTACCCAACGATGGCGCATGGCGGCCTTTCGCTGCTTGAGGTGCTGTCGCCATTTGTCGAGATAAGTAAATGAGTAAGCGTTTGAAACGATTTTGGAGAATGCGCTAATGGCACAAGCTGACTTATTGGTTGATCTACTTAAGACTGCGACCAGTGGCGATCCGCTTGCACTCCGTAAAGTCGCCGAAGAGTTGATTCAAGAAGAAAAATCCAAGGGCCACAGAATTTTGGCCGAGCGCATGACAAAAGCCATACTAAGCAATGTATTTCCAACGGCTCGACCTACCGCTGCAAAGATGAACGGGAGCAGCACGAATAAAGAACTGTTCTACGAGATTACACCAGAGCGGAATCTCGGCAGCTTGGTTCTGCCTGAAAAGATCAAGATACAGGTGCAGGAGCTCATTGAAGAACAGCACCGTGCCGAGTTGCTTCACGCCCACAACCTAAGTGCGCGAAGCCGACTTTTGCTAGCAGGTCCGCCTGGTAATGGCAAAACGACTCTGGCGGAAGCATTGGCTTTTGAGCTGATGTATCCCCTCATCGTTATTCGTTACGAAACATTAGTGGGTAGCTATCTTGGCGAAACATCCAGCCGATTAAAAAGCGTCCTGGACTACGCCAGAACGCAGCGTTGTGTGTTGTTTTTTGATGAATTTGAGACTCTAGGAAAAGAGCGTGGTGATACTCACGAAACGGGGGAAATAAAACGAGTCGTGAGTTCTTTGTTGCTGCAACTAGATGACATGCCTGACTATGTTGTTGTTGTTGCTGCCAGTAATCATCCCGAGCTTTTGGATAAAGCCGTTTGGCGACGATTCCAATTGCGTATTGAATTGCCAACCCCGACCCGCGAGCAATTGACGCAATACATCACTTCGATTGGTCAGCGATGCAATGTGAATTTGGGGTATGAACCAGCAACCTTGGCGAAACATCTGCTCGGATTGAATTTCGCAGAAACCGAAGAGTTCTGCCTTGGAGTGGTTCGCCGCGCTGTGCTCGACATGAAAACGGAAAACGCCCAGCAAGTGACCAAGCTGAAGCTGGAGCAATGGAAAGGTCGTTTGAAGCCGACCACCGATAAGAGCAAGGCAATAGCCAAAGATGGAGCGGATTGCTGATGGCAACTTCTCTTCCTCTGCTGGTATTCCCGCAGGCAAAAACCATCGCGCCACCCAAAGGCAACGGCTTCCCATCCGGCCAACCGCATGTTCCTGGACACGGGAAGCAGGTGATTCGTCTGGGCGCGCAACTGACTGCTCTACAGCAGGAATTCGATCGCTACAAAGCCAGTGTCAGCGGTTCCGTGGCTGGCCTAGAACCGGAAACAGTTCTGGTAATTGAAATCGCGGGGGCCGTCGACGATTTCAAACAGGCTGTTGAAACGGTAGGATTGGAATGGCTCGGAGAATGGGATATCGATGACGTTGAGCCGAATGATGACTTTTATGAAGAACCGAAAATTGGCGTCGATTTCTTTAGAAACCATATTGAAGAAATAGCTAATCGCAATCAATCCAAGGAAATCAGAGATGCTTTGATAGAGCATGGTTTTATTGATCGAGACGGCAAGATCATTGCCGATACGCTCTCAGGCATTACCCTCCCGGAAACCTACGCCCATTTGGCTCACGACATCGCCACAGCCATTGAACAGACGAAGAAAAAGAAGCTTGCAGGGCGCTTATTCGTGTCCATGGGCAATGAAGCCGGGATGCGGGAGCTTCTGTCGCTATGGGAGCAATGGAAAAACAATCAGACATTGCCGACTGGAAAAACCAAATGGCGCGATGTGTTCAACCAGACCGTGCAAATTCGCCGCTGGGGTATCGAAGAGGCGCTGCGCGAGACAGGTATGCTGGATCGCTGGCGGGATTTACTTGAGCCCATCAATCCGGGGCAACCGATCCATTGTCAGATTGAGCTGTTTTATCGCAAATCAGAAGAAAGGCGTGCGCAAGGCGTGCGCAGCATTATCGCGCTGCTGGAGGCCGTCGGTGGTCGGACGTTGGGCAGCTTCATTGATATGCCGGAAATCGCGTTTCATGCGGTTAAGGCTGAATTGCCGGCAGAGCGTATCCGGCAGCTCTTGAGCGATCTGGACTCCGAGGCTCACGATACTGACATCCAGCTCTTCAAGTTTCATGGCGTCATGTACTTTCGTCCCACCGGACAAAGTCTTGCTGTGACAGAAGATGGCGAAGGCGAGGATACTGAAATTCCCGAGGGTAGGGTTGAATTGCCACCCATTGCGGCCATCCTCGATGGCGCTCCCAATCTGCAACATCAGGCGCTGAAGGGGCGTTTGTTGTTTGACGACCCAGACAATCTTTCCGCGCACTACCAGCCGGGGGAGAGAAAGCACGGCACGGCGATGGCGTCTTTGGTCGTGCATGGTGAGATGGTGGAAGGACAATCCGATCCGTTGCAGCGTCTGGTGTATGTGCTGCCCATCATGCAGCCAGACCCCCATTCCATGAATCGGAGCGAGCATGTTCCCGACGAGATTTTTTTCGAGGATCGCATTGCGCGCGCGGTCAGGCGGATGTTTGAAGGTGAAGGTGCCGTACCCGCACAAGCGCCCAGTGTTTGCGTCATCAATCTATCCATCGGCGATCCGGCACGCCCTTTCATTCACACGCCTAGCCCTTGGGCAAGGCTGCTTGATTGGCTGTCATGGAAATATCGGGTGCTTTTCTGTGTCAGCGCCGGAAACTATATGGACGCCATCGACATCGGTTTGTCCGGGCCAGACTATCTGGCGTTGACCGATCAAGAAAAAGTCAAACATGTGCTGAAGTGCATTCAGGCGCAGTTGTCCGGGCGGCGAATTCTGTCGCCGGCAGATTCCATCAATGCCATATCGGTCGGTGCAACGCATTCCGACAGTGTTGAAAATTATCATCAGGGACAGCGTACAGACTTGTTGCCCAACGCATCTCTATTTAGCCCTGCTGCACGGCTTGGACATGGATTTCGTCGTTCGGTCAAACCGGAGATACTGTTTCCCGGCGGTCGCCAGCTTTATCGTACTCCTGCACTAAACAGCCAGTCTCTTTATTGCCTCGATGGTGCGCTTGGTGCGCCTGGACAGAAAGTCGCTTGGGATAGCAATCAGGCTGGCGCTTTGTCACAGACTGTTCATACGCGGGGCACCAGCAATGCCACAGCTCTTGCCACGCGCAGCGCAGCGCGCATTTATGAGGTGCTCGATGCACTGCGCTCGGAGCACGGAGAGGACATCCCGCAAGGGTTGATTTCCGTACTCATCAAGGCGCTGCTGGTGCATGGCGCCAAACAAGATGACGGTGCTTGCAAGGCAATCACTGCCGCGCTGAAAACACCGGAAAACTCACGCCAGTTAAAAGAGGTGATGGCTCGCTACCTCGGCTATGGCTCGGTTGAAATTGAGCGGGTGTTGGCGTGTACCGAACAGCGCGGCACGGTGCTGGGGTGCGGCGAAATTCGTGAGAATGAAATTCACGAGTATCGGCTTCCGCTTCCTCCCGGCCTTTCCAGCAGTCAGGTGTGGCGTCGAATGGTGGTGACATTGGCATGGTTCAGCCCTGTCAATCCAGATCACCGAAACTTCCGCGAGGCAAAACTGGAAATTTCTCCGGTTGGTAGCTGGGGAGATTTGCCTCTCAAACTTGCTCGCCAAGACGCAGACCATAACCAAGTGTTGCGAGGAACGGTGCAGCATGAGGTTGTTGAAGGCTCCAAGCAAATTGCGGCATATCAAGATGGCGACACTATCTTGCTGCATGTCGCCTGCAAAAAGGATGCAACGGCAAGCCTTGACGACACTATTCCTTACGGTCTTGCCGTCACTCTGGAAGTGGCAGAAGGCATTCAAATTCCGATTTATGAACAACTCCGCGCCAGGCTCCAGCCGCAAGTGGCGGTGGGTGCAGCTGTAGGAGTCCGTTAATGGCAACCAAAAAAGAGCAAGTGGCGATTGAAGTTGCCAAGGCAGTTGGCGCAGGCAAGGTCGTCGCTATGGAGACGGTGGATTTCAACGATCCGAACCGCCCCAAGACTTGTCTGGAGGTTGACTTCCCGATCCTGCCGGTCAATCAGGTGGCGATCATCGAAGGCAACGCGGGCAAGCCGATTTACCAGATGTCAAAGTGGTGGGCGCGGCGGCGTTCCAGTGTGTTTCGCTCGATGCTGATCGCGGCGGCTACCAAGGCGCCCGAAGATAAATCACACGCGGCCAAGCTGGTGTGGGACAACTACTACGCCAATCACCAGAAAAAAGGCGCGTTCAAGCATCTGAAGGTCGCCGACATCTTCATGGGCGGCGGCACTACCTTGGTCGAAGGCTCGCGCCTCGGCATGCAGATGTTTGGCAACGACCTGAATCCGGTGGCGTGGTTCGTCGTGAAGCAAGAGCTGGCAAATGTCGAACTCGATGAAGTGAAGCGCTTGCTCGCCGACATCGAGGCCGAGGTCAAGCCGCAGATCATGCCGTACTACTACTGCGACGGCCCGAATGGCGAGAAAGGCAAATGGACGCATGTCCCGAGCAAGCGCGTGATGGGGGCGGATTTCGACCCGCTCAAGCTGACGCACGAACAACGTTGCGAATACAGCTACGAAGGCCCCGAGATCATCTACACCTTCTGGGCCAAGCACGGCCCGTGTCAGGTGACGGGTTGCGGCCACCGCACGCCGATCATGACCAGCCCGGTGATGGCGGTGAAGACGCTCACCGTCAAATATTGGGAGCATACCTGCGGCAAGTGTGACAGCGATTTTCACGTTGAGGACAGCGCGGCGCGCATGGCACCAGACGTGCCGCTCTATGTCGCGCCGGATGAATATCCGTACTCAACTCTAGACCCCAAGCGTGGTGTCGTTTGCCTGCATTGCGGCTACGCCGCAATGGTCAAGCTGGGCAAGGGCAAAAACAAGAAGGTCGAGATGTCGCTGTTGGTGCATCCGCAGTGGCTGGCGGGTAGCCCGAAGAACGATGCCAGCGGTCAGCCGTTTGGTGGATCGGTACAGGATGGTGCGGCTTCAACTGCGCTGTGGGATGAGGAACGTGCCAGCAAGATCAGGCTCTTGGAAGTTCGCGGTTCGCTACCGGAAACTGTGACTTGCCCGGAAACCAAGGTCAGCTTCAAGACGGGTAAGGATGGGGGAACGGTGCCGAAACAGGCAAAGTTCCTGTGCGGGTCGTGCGGCACCATGAGCGATCAGGTTCCCAGCTTTGCCGCAACAGGAAAAAGCGCACCAGTTGCCGCATATGCCATTCAGGGCTATGCACCCAAGCGCGATGCAGACGGTGCATCGTACAACGGACGCTTCTTTGCACCCTTCGATCATGCCCTTGCGCGGCAATCTGATGCGGCATTTGCGGAGTGGGAATCGCGCAAGGATGCCGATCTTGCCCTGTACTGGCCGCGTAGCAAGCTCCCTTTCGGCCACATGACGCACCAGCGTAACCCGCTGGATCAGTATGGCTACAACGATTGGGCAGACATGTTCAATTCGCGGCAACTGTTAATCCACGCGCAATTGCTCAAGGCCATCAAGACCATCGGCACATATTCCGGGGCGGTGCGGGAGTATGTGCTTGGTGCGTTTCAGCAATACTTGCGCACCCAGAACATGTTTTGTTTCTGGGATATAAGCCGGGATTGCCTAGCTCCTCACTTGAGCAACAATAATTTCCATCCCAAAGCGAATGTCGTTGAAAACTGCGTATTTCCAACTCTGGGTCGTGGAAACTGGTCTTCGTGCGCAGAGGCTATTATCGAAGGCGAAGCCTGGATACAAGCCCCGTGGGAGCCTGTTAGCCGTGACTTCCTTCAGCGCAAACATTCCGACGTGGCAGGACTTTCCGCCGGTAGGAGCGAAAAGGTGTATCCCGGTGATTCTGTGAATGGTGCCGAAATTTTGCAAGGCTCTTCCACCGGTCTAGTCTCAATTGCCGACACCTCTTTTGACTTGGTCGTTACCGACCCTCCTTTCGGCGGCCTGCTGCATTATTCAGAACTGTCAGATTTTTTTTACGTCTGGTTGCGGCTTGCGCTGAAAGACCATTACCCAGATGTATTTGACCCCGAGTACGTCCCTAAGGCGCTCGAAGTTGTCGCCAATAAAGCCCGTGAACCCGAAGACGCTGACGGTTTCTACCAGCGTCTGCTGACCCAGTGCTGGCGCGAGGCGCATCGCATCCTCAAACCAAGCGGCATCCTTGCCTTTACCTTCCACCACAGCGAAGACGATCCGTGGGTGGCCGTGCTGGAGTCGTTGTTTGACGCGGGCTTCTACCTCGAAGCGACGTACCCAATTCGTTCGGACGAAACCAAGGGCGAAGGCGAGTTTGGCTCCAAGACCATCGAGTACGACATCATCCACGTGTGCCGCAAACGCACTGAGGAACCCAAAGCAGTGAGCTGGGGCCGGATGCGCCGCGAGGTGATGGCCGATGTGCGCCAATTGCAGGCAATGCTGGAAAATCATGTCAAGGAAGGTCTGCCTGCTGCGGACATTCAAGTCATCCGCCGTGGCAAGTCGCTGGAATACTTCTCGCGCCATTACGGCAAGGTGTACGTGGACGAGGGCCGCGCGATCAGTGTCAAGGATGCGCTGGTGGGTATCAACCAGCTCATCGATGAAGATGCAGACAAGGGCAAGGAGCCGCCCCCCGTCAACGCCGAGCCGATGACGCGTCAGTTTCTGCGCACTTTTGATGGCAAAGCTGAAATCGCCCGTGATCAGTTGCAGAAATTTCTGAAGGGCTCCATCACTACTCCGGACGAGTTTGTGCAGCGCGGCTGGTGTGCCGAAAAGAGCAAGATTTTTACGGTAGTCGACCCGCTCGACTTCGCGCGCGATTGGCAGGGCAAGCACAAGCGCAAGCTCACCTCCGATCTGGATCAGTCGCTGGTGTTGATCGGTGCCTGCTATGACGGCAGCGGCATCAATGCCTCGGACACCCTCAAGAATGAAAACTTCAAACCCCACGTGGCCCTGAAGCCGTTGCTGGAATGGCTGTCGCGCCGCGCCGCCAATCCACCGGCTCGCAATGCCGCGTCCCGCGCGGTGTCGATCTTCAACAACTGGGCGGCTACGCAGGCTCCCAAGCCAAAGCAAGGAACGCTGTTTGAGGAGTACGAGCTATGAAGCAACTACGCGACTCCGTGTGGCAGCGGCGCGGCACCAGTTGGTTGTGGGATGCTGAGGCGCTGGCCCAAGTCGGCAAGGCCAGCGAGGTGTGGAGTTTGCGTCAATTCGTGCAGGCCAGCGGGCATTGGCCGGATGACCTGCCGAGCAATGACAGCAACACCTTGGTGGTAGCGGGGCTGGACGGTTGTCTGGATTTGCTCACCCCGACGGACGCCGAAAGCTGGTTGGCTTCGGCGATGAAAGACGCGATTCTGTCTTTTCAAGATTTCTACGACGGCCAGGCCGCGCTGATTTTCTGGCTGCCCTCGGGTGCCGGCCGAATCACCGTTAACCCAGCCACCGATGCAGTGAGCTGGCGTTGTGCCCTCCCCAACGCCGACGAGCGCATCGACTTTGGCCGGGTCTTGTGGGGTGAGGCGCACGAGTATCCACAGGAGATTTTGCTGCGCGACGGTGGCAAGTCTGCGGGTTTGTTTCACTTGCGAATTACTTAGTTCAGGGGGCTGGAATGCTAAAGAAACTGACCATTCATGGCTTCAAGTCCATCGAGCGTCAAATCATCGAGCTGGGCGCGTTAAATGTATTGATTGGCGCCAATGGCTCCGGCAAGTCGAATTTGCTGGGTGCTTTTTCGTTCTTTCGCGCATCGGCATTGGGTGATCGCGATACGGTGGTCAAGCGTGCGGGGGGGGCTGACAGGGTTTTGTTTCATGGCAAAAAAAATACCAAGGCCTGTTTTTTTGCGTGTGAAAGCGATGAGTTTTCTTACGAACAAACACTGATGCCGGTTGCTGGAGACCAGCTTGCGCCACTTGATGATGAAGACATTGTCCCAGCCAATGAAATCGCATTGGTCAAGCAACAGATTGAAACTTGGCGGATGTATCACCTCCACGACACGAGCGCGACAGCCGCAGTGAAATCAAGCTGCAATGTGGATGACAACCGCTACCTGCGCGAGGATTCCGCCAATCTGGCTGCGTATTTGTATTGGCTGAAGCAAAAACAGCCGACGGAATATGGCCGCATTGTGGCGACGATTCAGCTTGCCATCCCCTATTTTGAAGATTTTATGCTGGCACCGCTCCGCCGTAACGAGCAGATGATTCGTCTTGAATGGAAGCAGCGCCATTCGGATGCTTATTTTGATGCTGACTCTTTATCAGATGGCTCTTTGCGTTTTGTTAGCCTGGTGACTTTGCTCAACCAGCCGCGCTGGGCGATGCCAAGCTTGATTGTGATTGATGAGCCGGAGCTGGGTTTGCACCCCTTGGCAATTCGCTTGTTAGCCGAGATGCTGGATGCGGCCTCGGAACATACGCAGATTTTGGTGGCGACTCAGTCGGTGACGCTACTGGATAACTTTCCGCTTGAGCAGGTCATCGTCACTGAGCACGATGGCAAAAGCAGCGTATTCCGCCGCCTTGCCGCTGAGGATTATCAGGCCTGGCTGGAGAACTACAGCATTGGCGAGTTGTGGGAGAAGAATGTATTGGGTGGCCGCCCATGACGCGCTTACTGATACTGGCAGAGGGCGATACGGAAGAATTGTTTGTGCGCGAAATTCTTGCACCGCATCTGGCTAAATTTGAGGTGTATGCGACAGCAACGGGTGTGGTGAGCAAGCGTCTGGCAAGCGGTAAAAAGATTACCGGCGGTAATCTGTGGGGCAATGTCCGCAATAGCTTAAAACCCTTGCTGCAAGACTCTGATGCCTGGGTCACCACCTTGCTTGATTATTATGGTTTGCCGGATGATTTTCCCGGCGTGAGTGCTGGCGACAATACGGTTGCGCATCTCAATACGATGGAACAGGCGTTGTCTGAAGCGGTGAACCACCCGCCGCGTTTTATCCCTTTTCTTGTTTTACATGAATTCGAGGCATGGTATTTCGCCAGCCCGAATCAGGTTGCGGCGTACTACGGCCAACCGAACATTGCCCGACTGATGCAAGAAGCCTCTGATGGGGTGGGCGGCCCGGAGGCCATCAATCATGGCAAAGAAACGCACCCGAGCAAACGCCTGGAGGGGTACGGCGTTGGGTTTCGCAAAACTACAGCGGTGGCCTTGCTGAAGGAGATCGGCATCCCTGTCATTCGTGCAGCCTGCCCGCATTTCGCAGCCTGGTTGGATCGACTGGAAGCGCTGGCGCAGGAGGTCTGATGCTGGAGGATGTCGGTACAAACTTTGCGCCGGGCGAACGAATTACCCACCGCGAGTACGGCCAAGGGGTCGTACTCGATGCCGCGCACGATGGCTATTTGCGCGCGTTTTTCGGTGTCGGCGAGCGCCGCGTACCGCTTGCTTCGATTCGTCGTGAGTTGTCGCGCACCGAACGCATTCTGCGTGCGGTGGACGGCAGCGCTGAGCACGCACGCAACGTGTGGCTTTCCTACGAGGCACACGCGCTACCGGTGATGGAAAGCGCCTCGGCGCTGACTTCGGCCAAGATCGATCTCACCCCCCCGTCGATGACATGAAGCGGACGATCTTGCCCGGCTCCTCGGTGAATTCGTGCCGCAGGGGCTTGCGCCTCACGCCTTCGATCAAGGCCGATTCCAGTTCAGGGTCGGAGCAGCCGTAGCGCAGCAGTGACCGCAGGTCCAGCCGCCCGTTGTCGCCCAGGCAGGGATAGAGCATGCCATCGACACCCAGGCGGACCCGGTTGCAGCTATCGCAGAAGTGTTGCGACAGGGGGGTGATGAAGCCGACGCTGAAACGCCCGTCCGGCGAGACCAGGTACCTGGCCGGACCGCCGCCGGGGATCAAGCCATCAATCAAGCCCAGCCGTGCGCGCAACCGTTCCTGGATGGGGCCGATGGTCATGAAGCCGGTGCTTCTCCCGGTGCTTCCCACCGGCATGGTCTCGATCAGGCGCAGGATGAATCTCTGTTCGAAGCAGTAATCGGCCATGGCGTCGATCTCCTGGTCATTGACGCCCGCCATCACCACCATGTTGATCTTGATGGGGCTGAATCCCGCTGCCTTTGCCGCCGCCAGCCCGTTCAACACGGCGGGGAGGGCGTCGCGTCGGGTGATGGCGGCAAACCGCTCCCGGTCCAGGGAATCCAGACTGACGTTGAGCCGTTTGATGCCCGCCTCGCGCAGACCCTCGGCCTGCCGCGCCAATTGGGTGGCATTGGTGGACAGGGAGAGGTCGCTGATGCCGGGCAGGGCTGAAAGGCGGCGGGCGAGCCCGGCCAGACCGAGCCGCAACAAGGGTTCGCCCCCGGTCAGGCGCAGGCGCTGAACGCCGAGATGGGCAAAGGCCGCCACCACCCGCTCGATCTCGTCGAAACTCAGCCAGAGGGAGGGTTCCTCGTAGCCCTTGAAGCCCTCCGGCATGCAATAGGCGCAACGCATATCACAGCGGTCGGTGACGGAGAGCCGCAGGTAGTCGATCCTCCGCCCGTGGTTATCGTGCAGCATGGGGTTGTTCCTGTTAGCCCTTGCGGATAAAGAAGGCCCAGGCGTCCGGCCCGGTCTGCCGGGTGTCCAACAACTGGTTTCCGGTCGCGGCGCACCAGGTGCCTACCTCCTCCCGTGCGGAACCGCAGGTGCTGATGAGCTTCATGACCTGTCCCAGCGCCAGGCTGTTGAAGAGGCGCCTCGCCTCGATCACCGGACCTGGGCAGACCAGGCCCGTCACGTCCAGTGTCACGTCGGGGGCGATCATCTCCCTCTGTCCCTTGCGTATGAGGTATTCAGCCACGCCCTCCGGGTCCTTTCCGGCTTCGGCAATCTCGTTGCCCGTCGCCTTCGCCCATGAGAAGAGATCGTCACGGGTGCCGGGGCAATCGGACCTCAGCAGCAATACCTCGCCAGGCATCATCTCCTCCACCACCCGCTTGGCGCCCAGCAGGGGATGAGGGCATACCTTCCCCAGCATATCCAGGACGATGTTCGGTTTGATCTGGGTTTCGTTTTTCATGTCGCTTATCTCCAGCAAGAATTCAGCCAAAAATGGACGCCATGTCCTGGGCGTCGCCATCGCAGGTCGGGCAGAGCTGTTCCCGTCCCAGCGTGATGAAGAGGCGGTCGCAGCGGCTGCAACGGCGCTTGTCCAGTGCGCGCAGGGGCATCCCTTCCTTGCCGCCGCGCCCGAGGGCCAGCGGCGCCTTTTCGGCAAAGGAAAGGGCGTCCGGCTGGCAGGCTTCAAGGCAGACCCCGCAGGCGACGCAACGATTGAACTGGAACCGGAGTTCCCAGCGGAGCTGGTTCTCCCGTATGGCGAGGGCGCCGGTCGGACAGACCCTGGCGCAGGCCTCGCAGGCATTGCAGCCGGGTCCCAGTCTCACCTCCGCCAGGGGCAGACTATTTTCCAGGGGGATCTCGCCCTCGATCTCCGTCGGCCAGATGGCCTGTATCAGTTCGCGGCGCACGGTGGAGAGGGGGGCTGCGATCCGTATCGCCTTGTGCGGTGCGGGGTCTTGCTCAGTCCCCGTAAACGCATGACCGGCAAAGCGGCGGAACAACTGGCGGCGGGCGGTATCGACCGGTTGGCCATCTCCCTCTCCCCTGCCCTCTTTTTCGGTCAACAGCAGGGATGGCCAGCCTTCATTGCCCAGGGATTCCCGGAGCTGTGCCAATCCTTCCAAGGCAAGCCCCAGCATGGCCGCGCCCTTCGCGCCCTGGGGACAGTCGCCGCAATGGCCGCCGCCCTTGAGTTCGACCGAAATACCGCGTCCGGCGAGATAGGCCAGGATGCTGGCATCCAGCGCCCCCAGGCAGGGGACCCGTGCGTCGCCCTCCTCCTGGGACGGGGTGCAGGCGAAAGAGAACGCAGCACGGCCCAAGGTCTGCTTGAGGATCTCAATGCGCGGCAGCGCCTCGGCGTTCCAGGCCTCCGCCGGACAGGCCGCAGCGCAGAGGGCGCAGTTCTGGCACAGGGCGGGATCGATGGCCGCGCCCTCGTCCGAGAGCGACACCGCCCCGTGGGGGCAGGCCTCCCGGCAACGGTCGCAGGCGCTGTAGCGGTAGCGGTAGCGGACGCAGCGCTCGCGGCGGAATTGGGGGACGAGGTTCATTTCTTGTATTCCTGTAACGGCTTTCCCTGTTGACAGGTGTTGTGGGGGATGACGAAGTTGAACGGGACGGCGGCGGCTGACTTTTTCCGCTCGTCCAGGATCTCCTGCCAGGCCTTCGCCCCTCCGCTCAAGGCGTAAACGGCCTGGCCGCCCGGTTGCGTCAGCGCCGCCGCCACCTGCATCGCCTGCTCGTCGCTGTCGGCAACCACCACGACCATGCCGGGGACCAGCTTCATGCCCTGCACATAGGGGGTTGCCCCTTGCAGTTGCTGCTGGCGGACGGCTTCGAGGCCGCGCGCATCCACCAGCAACACCCCCGGTGCCATGGCGATCACCGGTCCCAGCGCGCCGGGCGTCTTGAGGCTGGCGTCGGCCTGGGCCAGGGCCGGGAGGGCGAGGGCCAGCCAGAGGATGATCAGGCCTTTGCTCATGCGGGCAGTTCCTCGGCTGGGGGTTCGACGGCGATGTCCATCCCCTGCGGCAAGACGAAGCGTGAAACGCCCGCGAAGCGATGCCAATCCTCCGCGCCCCAATCCGGCCCCTGTTGCGACCGGGGGGCCAGCCACAGCAGGTTTCCCTGTTTCTCGACCAGGGTGCTACAGAGGTTGTGATCCGTTTCGTCCTGGAAATCGACCGACACCAGCAGCAGGCCGGCGCCCCGCTCCCGCATTTTTTCCAGCCACCAGGCCGCATCGGTGCCGGTGGCCGTGCCGTCGGCTCGGGTCACTTCCCAGCCTGCCTCGCCCAGGCTGGGGGTCAGGCAGCGGAAATCGGCATTGCAGACCCTATCCAGGCTCCAGGAGACCGCCTTGCGGCGGAGCGGCAGCCAGACGCCTATGCGTTCGGAACCGAAGGACTGGGTCATGCGCCGGACCAGCTCGCTGTCCAGCAGGGCGGCATCGGCGAACAGCACCCGCCCGGCGCCGAGCTGCATCAGTTCAGCCGCGCGGGCCTCGCCAGCCGTCGGCAATAGGATGTTGAGCTGCGACAGATCCTCCGGCAGGTCCTCGCCGTCGTACAGGAATACCGGCCCGGCCGGGGCCTCGTCCGCGTCTTTCCCCCAGCGGCCGACGACCAGGGATGGGGGGGTATCGACAGCGACAGCGGCAGGAAGCTGAGAACTGGCGATGACGGGAGATAGGGCGTTCGGCGATATTTCGGTCACTGAGGCCTCCCGGCATAGGTCAGGGGGTTGCAGGTGAAGGGTTGCAACGGGCAATCGGCCTCGCTTGCGATATCCAGAATCAGCGGACGGAGTGTCTCCAGGGAGGAGATCACCGGCCCAATCTCCAGGCCATGGCGGTCAGGCTGGAACTCCGGCAGCACCCGCAGGGCGTCGACCAGCAGCAGCAAGGCCCCCTCCTGGTTACGGTTCTGGGTGAAATAGAAGGCCAGCGCCGCATAGGCCAGCCCCTGTAAAAATCGGGCATCCGGGTCTTCCTCTCCCAGTGGCTGGGTCTGGATCAGATAGTTCCAGCGCTCGCCCAGCCAGTCGTGGACCAGGCCGAACGTATTGCCGTCCCATAATGGGGCCAGTTCTGGCCAGGTAAATAGATCTGTTCGCATCGACTTCCTCTCATCGTTGTAGGCCGCCCTTTAGGGCGACAGTCGGCCTGAAGGCCGACCTACATTCTGTTACCGAAAATACCCGAAGCACCTTTGCTCCCATCCACTTCGGGCGGAAGGGCGTGAATTCGAAAAAACGAGGGTGGCGCCACGCCACCCTCAAAAGGACCGCGAGGGAGACTCACCCCGCCACGAGGGAAACGGGAACCTCGTTGGACCGGTCATAACTCTTCGATACACCGCCGCAGGTCAGGCCCTCGGTCTCCTCCTTGGGGGTTTCGGGGACCGTGCCGTCGGCGTCCTCTACCCTGATGCCCCTGCGCGTGAGTTCATCCTCGGCAAATCCCCGCAACAGGCGGGCCATCTCGCGATAGAAGGAGTGTTCGGCGGCCCGTTCCACCAGCCGTCCGAACCCTCGCACCCAGCGGCCCAGATGGAGTGTCCAGAACCGTTTGACTTCCTTGTTCAAACGGCGCAGCTCCCGTTCGTCGGCGGCCGCCGCCGCCGCTCCCGCCTGCTCCAGCAGTTCCGCAACCAGGGCCAGCTCCACCCCCAGATGGTCATCGAAGGTGGCGAAACGTCCCTGTCTGACCTCAAAGCCCAACCGCCGGTAGTCGGCCTGAACCTCGTAATAAGGTTCCTGCTGGAGCTTGCCGGTCAGCCGGGCCGATTCCACCGGCACGCAGCCACCGGGCGAGGCGAACAGGCTGGTGTATTCGCCCGCCAGCACCTCCTCCAGTTGCTCCAGGGGGGGATCGGTGAAGTCCCTGTCGAGGCTGATCCCCATCTCGGACAGCCCCGCCAGCGCCTCCGGCTGGCGCAGCCCGGTCAGAAATCCGGCACCGGGTTCCCCGCCGAAGGCATTGGAGAGCAGGCGGTAGATCCCCGCCCTGGCCCTGAGGTCTTCCGCTACCTCCTGGGGGTCGAACGGTTCGACTTCTTTCTGTTCCTGGCTGGTCATGGTCATGGAACGCATGGCTTGCATTTGGATGATCTCCTTACTGTCAATGGCCGCCGGCGGGCTTGTGCTTGACGCTTTCCGGCCCGCCCCAGGCGGCCATCTCCGGATGCATCTTGCGGTGCAGGTCGCCGGTGTAGGCGTAGCGCAGGGTCTCCTTGAAGGCCTCCAGGTGCTTTTCCCAGTTACCTTGCACGTCGCCGTACTTGTCGTTGGGACCGGCCTTGGTCACCTTGACTACGGTGTCGTACCAGCCCTGGGAGCCCCCGATGGGATCGGCCACCACCGGGATGATGGCGTTGGGATGGACGCCATTGTCGGTCCACCAGACGTTCTTCAGGTCCGGGTCGTCCTGGGCGCCGAAGGCACCGCCCTTTTCCTTCAGTTTGAGCGTGGCAAGCCGACCATATTCCCAGTGGCCGAAGGCCGTGGGGATGGCCACCACCTTGGGATGGATGCCCTCGAAGACATAGGCCTTGGTCACCAAGTGGCCCACGGCACTCTCCACCCGCACCAGGTCGCCGGTCTTGACGCCGATCTTGTTGCCGGTGAGGGTGTTCATCCAGACCGGATTGGAATGCATGATCTCCGCCAGCCACTTGACCGCCGCCGTGCGCGACTGCTTGTGGACGTTGATCTTGTAGGTGGTCATGATCATCTCGTCATCCTTCATGGTCTCGTGCCAGGGGATGCGCTTGAAGGTCGGCATGGGGTTAAAGCCGTATTCGGCCCACTGGTCCACCCGCACGTTGATCAGCCGGTTGCCGGTGGGGAAACCGACATAGTTTTTGCCGTTGCGCTGGACGCCGACAGCCTTGCCGTTCTTCATGATGGCGCCGTTGGCCTCGATGGTGGCCCCGGCCATGTCGGCCTCGGGGATCTCCTTCTTGTGCAGGCCATAATCCGCCTTGATCTCCCTGCCGGTCTTGTCCACGATCTTGCCGGTGGCCGGATCGAGCTTGCCGTAGATGGGCCAGACGCCGTGCTTCTTGAGGAAGTCCAGACCACCCACCTCCTTCAGTCCCGGTACGTTGTCGAAGTGGTGGCGCATGTGGTCCTCGCCATCCTTGAAGTTCCAGTACTGCTTCATGCCGCGCGAGCCGTCGGCGTCAAGCTTGTGGATGATGTCGCGCAACATGACGCGATTCTCGCGCGCCTCGCCCAGGGGCTTGATGACGGGCTGGCGGATGCCGAGCCAAGGCCAGAGGGAGTTGGGCATGGACTCCGGTTCCCAGCGCTCCAGGTAGGGACAGTCGGGCAGGATGATGTCGGCCAGGGCCGTCTCCTCGCCCATGAAGGGGCTCATGGAGACGTAGAAGGGGATCAGCTTCTCGTCACGGTACAGCTTGCCCCACACGGCCTGGGCGCCTGGATTGGTGTAGACCGCGTTGTCCTGGTAGGAGAAATAGACATTGATCTTCTGCTTGCCCTCGGCGATCCAGAAGGGGGTGAGATGACTGACCTTGTGTCCGGCCAGGGGGTACTCATCCGGGTGCGCGAGATAGGAGGGTTTGGCCGGCTTGGGCGGTTCCGGCTGCGGCTGGGGCCAGCCCATGCCGCGCGGCATGCAGTAACCGCCGCGCACCTCGATATTGCCGGTCATGATGGGCAGCATCATGCAGGCCTTTTCGTTGTACGAGCCGTACAGGTGCTTGGCCGGACCGCGATAGGTATAGGTGGTGGCCGGCTTGGTGGTGGCGAACTCGCGGGCGATGCGCTCGATGGTCTCCACCGGCACACCAGAGAGCTTGGATGCCCATTCCGGGGTGAACTGCTGGTAGTGGGTCTTCAGCTCTTCCACCTTGACGTTGGTCCAGGTGTTGATGAAGTCGCTGTCTTGCAGATCGTCGCGCAGAATGACGTGGCCGATGGCCAGGGCCACGGCGCCGTCGGTGCCGGGGAAGACCGGAATCCACTCGTCGGAGCGCCCCGCCGTATTGGAGAGACGCACGTCGAAGGTCACCAGCTTGGCCTTGTTCTCCGCCGTGCCCTCCACGATCCGCTGGGAGTAGGGGTTGTGGAAATAGGCCGCCTCCATGATGTTGGAGCCGAAGTTGAGGATGTACTTGGCATTGGCGAAGTCCGGGGTCTCGATGTCTGGGCCCCAGGTGGGCTCCATACCGATCTTCTTCGACGACTCACAGACCGAGGTATGGTTGACGATGGTGGCCGAGCCCAGGGTGTGCATGAAGCGGTCGAGGGCCCCGCCGGAGCGCTGGCGGCCAAACTTGAGCATGATGCTGTTGGGGTCTTCCTTGATGGCGGCGTCCAGTTTCTGGGCGACCTCCGTCAGTGCCTCGTCCCAGGTGATGCGCTTCCACTTGCCCTCGCCGCGGGCGCCAACCCGTTTCAGGGGATAGAGGATGCGGTCCGGGTCATAGCTGTACCACATGCCGGCGTTGCCCTTGGCGCAGAGCCGGCCGCGCGTCGAGACGTGCTCCGGGTTGCCTTCCAGTTTGACGATGCGCCCGTTTTCCACGAAGGCGATGGCGCCGTCCTGGATATTGCACACGTGGCAGGTGATGGGAATGGCCTGGCGTTCGCCGTAGGTGACAGGGGAAAAGTCCTTGCCACCCAGTTCGACCTCCATGGCCTTGAGCAGGCTGGGGGCCGTGGCAACCGCCGCCGCCGTCCCGCCGCTGACCTTGATAAAGGTTCTCCGATTCATCTTCAACATGTCTGTCTCCCGATTCAGAAGTAGGTTTGCACGATCTGGCCGCCGATGAGGATGGCGTAGCGCAGGGCCATGCCTCCCACCAGGAGCAAGGCGGCCGCAGACCAGATACCGGTCTGGCGATGCCCGAACGGGGTCACCAGCAGGGCGATGGGGGCCGCCGTGCCCAGCAGGATGCCCAGTCCGACGAAGATGCCGCCCAGGACGCCGCTGGTCAGGAACATGAAGGTCTGTTCCGCGCCCACGCCGCCATAGGCCGTGGTGCCCAGCAGTGAGATCAGCATGGCGCCGACCCCAGCCGCCGACCAGAGCATGAAACGGCGCAGCATGACTTGCAGTTGCTCGTTCTTGCCCGCCAGGAAGGAGGCAACCGCCGCGCCCGAGACCAGGGAAAGGGCGACGAACAGCACCGGCATCAGCGGTGAGTTCCAGACCGGACGGTTCTGATGCACGGTCAGGTCAAAGCCGGTATAGATCGGCAGACCCACCGCCAGCAGGGAGCCAATGACCGCCAGGATGCGGCCCCTGGGCTCGTCGTTGGAGCGCAGCATGAAGAAATAGGCCACAGAGACCAGGCCGAAGGAAATCAGATTCAAGCCGCCCCAGGCCAGGGGCGAGTCGAAGTTGAGATAGGCCGGGTTCATGATGTTGAGGAAACGGCCGGGTTGCGTCAGATCGCCGATCAGCAACAACCCGCCCACAGCCAGCAGCAGGAGGGAAAGATAAAATGAACTGGCGCGCAGGGACTTGAACTCCTCGCGATACCAGGAAAGGGCGGAAAAGAAGAACAGCGCGGCGGAGATGCCGATGACGAAGAAATAGATCGCATAGCTCCCCGACCAGGGCATGTGATGGAAAACGTTGAAGTCACCCATGATATTGCTCCCGATTAAGCCTTGTGGTTGTCGAACGCCTGGCGGTCCCGTTCCAGGACCTCCGGCGGGTTATAGACCGCGCGCCCATGCTCGGTGAGATTGCGGTCGGCGCCGATGTAGAAGACGTTCGGCTTGGTGCCTTCCTCTGGACGCAACACCTGCGTGGGCAGGGTGGCAACCAGACGGGCCACCTCGGAATTGGGATCGTTGAGATCGCCGAAGATGCGTGCCCGGCCGATGCAGGTCTGTACGCAGGCGGGCGACATGCCCTGGATTACCCGGTGGTGGCAGAAGGTACACTTGTCCACCACGCCGGTGATTTCGGTGTAACTACGGTCCTTGGGCAGCAGGAAGCGGGCGTTATAGGGACAGGAAGCCATGCAGGCCTTGCAGCCGATGCAGCGGTCGTAGTGTTGCAGGACGAAGCCGCCGTCTTCCACCTTATAAGTGGCCCCCACCGGACAGGAACGCACACAGGGCGGATCGTCGCAGTGGTTGCAAAGGCGGGGCAGAAACTGCTTGCGGACATTGGGATAGGTCCCCACCACGCGGTAAGGCACCCAGGTACGCCACACCCCCAGTGGCACGTCGTATTCGGCCTTGCACGCGGTCATGCAACCGTCGCAGCCGATGCAACGCCGCAGGTCGATGACCATGGCGTACCGCTTTTTCCCCGGCACGCCCCGGGTTTCGATGGAAGACAAGCGCAATTCGCTCATGATTTTGGGTCTCCTCCAGAATTCCAGCCAGGCCCGATTCGACGCCTTCTCAAGCGTCGCCGGACAGCCCCGACCCGGGTACAGCCTGGGTCGGAAGATTCAAAGCACCTGCCATGCCAGATCATAACGCCATGTTCTTTATGGTGTTTTATGTGTCGCCGTGGAGAATGGATAACCGGACGGTTACAAATCGACTGAATTAACGTTACTGTTTGGTAAGCATTGCATCACAGGGTCTGGGGGTCGAAGCGCTTGACCGCCCATGGTAGTGAATGGCGAGAGATTTTTTTCTCAGCCTCTCACTTGCCAGGCAAGGAGCCGTTACGCAGCAAAGCTACGGTATTTCCTGGCGTAACCCCTTTACACTTCACAAAAATATGACTTGACGCCGTTCGTTCTCGTCTACACTATTCAAGTACTATATTGATTGCTTGCGCGTAGACAAACTGCGCCGAACAAATGCATCGAATGGGTTTCCTTAGCGTTCTTTGCGTCCTTTGCGGTTGAAAAAAGATTTCTAGGGTTATCGCCCTGCTTGCTTCGGACGGCCCCTGGAGCCGAAATTTCAGTCTGATTACGGAGGACAGGATGATGGACAAAACAAACAAAGCTGTCTCGATCATGTGTTTCCATGACGAGCTGTGCCAGGTATTCAACGCGATGATGACGGCCCTGTCCCTGCTCAGGGAGGGCGCCAAGGTGACGGTATTCTTCGGCTCGCGCGGGGTGAACGCCCTGCACAAGGACAAAGTCGGTACGCTCGCCTGCCTGCCGGACCAGCCCGAGGTAGGCGAGGCGGTCATGAAGCGCATGGACGAGCTGGACTTGCCCTTGATAGAAGACCTGTTCTTCATGTTCACCGCCGAGGGTGGCGAGCTGCTGGCCTGCCCGCTCAACGTGCCGCTGTTCGGCATGAGCGAGCGCGACCTGATCGAAGGGGTACGGCTTGCCGATCCTGCCCGCTATTACAAGGATGTGGTCATTCCGGCGGCAATGAATCTGACTTTCTGAGAGGAGACCACGCATGCCAGGCCATTCGCAGGAACTGTCCACCCGTTGCGTCCACGCCGGCGAGATCGCTGATCCGTATGGATCGCCGCATACGCCCGTCTACACGACGACGACCTTCAAATTCCCCTCCACCGCCGCCCTGCTGGACGTGGTGGAGGGGCGCAAGCCCGGCGCGCTCTACACCCGCTACGGCCTCAATCCGACCATCCAGGCACTGGAAGAAAAGCTTGCCGCCATCGAGGGGGCCGAGGCTGCGCTGGCCTTCTGTTCCGGCATGGCGGCCGAGTCGGCGCTATTCTTGGCCCACGGACGCAAGGGTATCGTCTGCCTGGGCGACGCCTACGGCGGCACCTTGGAGCTGATTGCCGGCCAGTTGCCGGAATTGGGCATACCCACCCACCTGCTGCTAGGCGGCGAGATCGACCGGCTGCCTGACCTTTTGAGGCAAGGCGCGGGGATGGTGTTTTTCGAGACGCCCACCAACCCGGCCCTGGAACTGTTCGACATCGCCGCCATCGCCGAACTGGCCCATGCCCAAGGCGCCCTGGCCGTGGTGGACAACACCTTCGCCTCGCCGGTGAATCAGAACCCCTTGGCCCTGGGCGCGGACTTCGTGGTGCATTCCGCCACCAAATACTTGGGCGGCCATTCCGACCTCACCGCCGGGGCGCTGATGGGAAAAAAGGAGTTGATCATGCCGGTGTGGAGCTGGCGCAAGAACCTGGGCCAGACCATCGCCCCTGAAATCGCCGCCCAACTGGCCCGCAGTCTGCGTAGTTTGACCCTGCGGGTGGAACGGCAGAACGCCACCGCCATGCGGATCGCAGAGGCCCTGCGGACGCACCCCAAGGTTGCCCGCGTCCTCTATCCGGGCCTGCCGGATTTCCCTGGCCACGATCTCGCCCGCCGGCAGATGAAGGGTTTCGGCGGCATGCTGACCATCGAAGTCGCGGGCGACGGAAAGGCGGCCACCCGCGTCGCCGACGCTTTGAAGCTCTTTGCCCTGGCGCCATCGTTGGGTGGCGTGGAGAGCCTGGTTACCCAGCCCTGCACCACGACTCATCATGGCCTGACACCGGAGGAACGCGCCCGGCGCGGCATCTCCGACGCCATGTTGCGCCTGTCGGTGGGGCTGGAGGATGCCGGCGACCTGATCGCCGATCTGGAACAGGCGTTAGGCTGATTTGTTCGTAACTATTCAGCTCGATTCGGAAATTGCCCCCTCCCCCTTCCAGGGGGAGGGTTGGGGAGGGGGTAAGGGGTCGATTCAGGCGTAGGTACTCGGTCTACGCCCCACCCTCCCCCCAACCCCCTCCCGGAGGGAGGGGGAGCTGAATAATTAGTGCGCCAGCATAAGCTGGCAGATCGTAGTTGATGAAAGTTC